>Ga0307507_10001091_pt1 | contig 60246 bp, 42 predicted proteins | sample 7_EM_MG_FD_207223 | JGI IMG/M metagenome (GOLD analysis project Ga0307507, IMG submission 207223) | Populus trichocarpa ectomycorrhiza microbial communities from riparian zone in the Pacific Northwest, United States - 7_EM | ecosystem: Host-associated > Plants > Roots > Unclassified | place... | reverse complement strand
CGAATTACTCTCTCTGCCTTTATAAGAGCTGTAATTAGAGTCTCATCACCATCCTCTTGCTGTCCCTTATAGAGCTTAAGGCGCTCTAGTGCATCTAAAGCCTTATTAAGCTTAATAACTTGTGGCTCAACCTCTTTATCGCTTTCCTCGTCATCTGGCGCGTTATATAAAGCAACAATTAAGGCCTTAATTGCTTCCTGTAATATAGAGTCCTTAGGCTCTGTCAAAGCGTCCTCCCTATCTATATTAATAAAGTTACTAATAGGAATTAATTGCCTAATTTGCCCTGCCCGGCTAAGCTGCTGTAAATACACCTCTAATTCGGCCTCAAGCTGAGGCTCGCTGTACCTGCTTGGCGCACCCTGGGGGCCCTCGCGGGGTCCAAATATTGTTAAATGCGTGAAGCAATTTATCACGGTTTGAGGGCTAATTTTATACCATGCTGCAATGGCCCACTGAACGGCCCTAAGTACGTTCATCGTCTTAAGGGGGTTCCTATCTTGTTCCACCTGATCTACCATATAGGACAGCCAGTAGCGGCGGTAATAGGCTTTAAAGGTTCGAATTATACCCTAATCTAGAGGCTGATAGAGAGAGGTAACGTTTTTAGGCAGGAATTTGACCCTAGTATTAAGCAAGCTGGCGCGCTCTAATATTATAAACATACCCCCAGTATGGCCAGGAGCGGAATTAATAAGTAGGAGGACCTTCCTGCCGCCCATTAAGCCGTTAAACCACTTAATATAATTAAGGAATATCAACGCCGTTATCTAGGCCTTCTTATTAAACCTCTAGGCGAAGTTAAGGCCCCTAAGGTTGCTGTGCTGCGTGCCAAAATATTAAGGATTCTTTGCTCTTCCAATAATCCATAGGGGTACAATATGGCTGCCGTCTGCATTGCTATAGTGGACGGTTATAATACGCTCCTTCTGCTTTTTAGTGCCTGATTGCCCTGTAGTTGCAAGTCCTATATCTGGCGTGGCCTTATAGAAAAGCCCTATCTTATCTATATTATAGACGTCTTGATTTGGGTACACATTTACAACAACCCTAAGCTCCTATATGCGCTCCTTAGCGCCCTCTATATCCGCTAACCCAGCCTCGCCGTATAGCTTCCGTCTTAATATTCGATTCCTCTTCTTAAAGTTGTTAACCCAACTACTTAAGAAGCTAGGCTGTTGTTAACCCTAATAACACGCCATTATATTCCAAAGCTTTATTGCCATAGCCCAAATAAGGTTACCGGTAATGAGTATATCGGCGGCCTGTATCCGCTGTTACCATTTAAATAGCGCTTCTTTAAGCTTAGGATTTTTAGGAGCTCTACGCCTCTTAAAGCCCTCCTAGCCGCGTTAAAGGATTAGTAAATTAAGGTACTTATATTTAGGCTTTAAGGAGTCTGATACAATAGACTATTGAATAAGGCGTTAAAATTAATTGGTAAAAAAGCAAGCAGTGTCTCTTTAAGGTTTTCCAGGGTTCTTATAGCAGTATACCCGGATCTGCTGCCTCTCACGCTCTGAAACACTATGGCGGCGGAGGCGCTCAGGGTCGTCCTTATGCTTCGCCATTATATAGGGTAAGAGGGGTGTTAAATTAATAAATATTAATGGCTGCGGTGCTGGTTTATAGGCTCAAGAGTAAGGAAGGGGTTAATGCATAGCGCCAAATTGCTCGCGCTATACCGTTCTTGTATAAGAGAGCTTTGAACGTAACGGCGTATTAAATTTAAACGTAAGCCTTATAAACCTCATAGTAAAATCAACTGTTCATGGCTATTGACCGGTATACCGTAGAGGAACGGTATACCGAGATAACGTTAAAACGCGGCTTTACTGTACTACGCTATCCTCCTACCCAAGGCACCTATACAATCCAACATGGATAAATAGCATTTAATAATATCCCCTAACCCCTAATAGAAAGCATTAATAACCTTATATTAATAAATAGATAAGCGTAAGCGAATAAACAAGCAAATATACGGCCCCTCCTAACCTCTAAGGCGATCGCCCGCGGAGCATGCGGTCACTCGCCGTACTGCCGTAATACTACTAAAACCGTTAGCCGGATAACCCCGTATGGTTTTCCTTATCTCCTCTTAACAGAGTGGTGCCCTTAGAGAGGGCCTAGTAACTAGGGCCTAGGCATAAAAGATACCTAGGTATATACACATCCCACTTTTATCTTTTAGTATTAGGATGGTAGAACGGATAAATCCCCCTTATGCCTTTAATAGGCCTTAGGGGGGGGAGGCATGGCATATATAGCAATGGTCTATAAGAGATGGTATATAGGGGATAGTTAAGATACGGAATACAAAGCATGTGGTAATTAATTGGCAAGACCTAGCTAGGACGTAGTAAACCCTAGTTAGGATAAGCTAAGGAAGAAAGTAGTGGTTCCTAAGGAGTTTAAACATCTAAGGAGGATAGGATGTAGCTATAGGCCTATAGGGCCGCTACTATGGATGGATATAGCAAAGTAGGGTTTTTTTTATCCTATTAAGGTAGCTTATAGGGGTTTTCCGTCCCCTATATTAATAAGAGTTTTCTTCCTATTAATTTATAAGTTTCCTTTATGTATAGAGTAGTCTGCGTAGGCCTAGATAGGATTCGTATTAGACGTTAATTAAAGAACTTACTACTACTATAAATATTATATTGCTTAGTATCCTACGAGAAAAGGGCGCCTTCTTTAGCAGTCTCTATAATATAATTAACTTTATTAAAAATTAGGCAGAGATAGTCTATATCCTATACATCAATGGTCTTAATTTATTTATACTAGTAGGCAACCCTATAGAGGTTCCTTTTATAATAGCTCTAGCTACTATATAATTATATCTTTATAAGAAAGGCGTTCTCACTAAAGCTAATATAGAGACTTAGTATAAAAAACTATAATACCTTCCTTCTACCTAGATATATTTCCTCGCTAGAAGTATAAAGAGGATTATAGTTACTAAGGATAAGCCATTTTACTATAAGGACTGTTACCTTAGAAAGGCCAAGAAGTAAATATTAAGACGCCCTTAACGACGCAGCAATTGTATATTTAAAAAGGTGTATATTAATATAGTTAGGCCTTTAAAATATAAAGGCCTCTATAGTAAAAAGTACTAGGTACTATTCACTAATAATTAAACACGCTTTAGATGGATCTACTATATATTAAATAGAGGCTCTACAGCCCTTACCTTAAAGTATTTTATTTATATAATCTAGACTTAGATAGGGATAACGGTTACTTGCTTTTAATTAGATAGAGCTGCTAAATAGTTTAGTAAGGATATAATCAATTTCTTTAAGAACGAAGGTATAGTTACTAAAGCCTTTACCCTATACACTGTATACTAGAATAAAATTATAGAGAAGACTAACCACCTAGTTAAAGAAAGACTTAGGGTAATATTAACTAAGACTTAATTGCCACTAAAGCTCTAGCCTAAAGTTGTTAGATAATCTGTATTCTCTAGGCGTGGGACACATACACGAGTCACGTGCACGGGGCACGTGCATTGTAAATCTCTTTATAGAGCCCCAGGGGCCCAGGGTCAACCATAAGGACATTAATTAACGATCAAGTTAAGATTATTAATTAATTAACCCATCTTATTAATGAGTAGCTCTATCTAAATTATCTAACAGTTATAAGCCTGGTCTGCCGACTTAAGAAGCTATTTAGCTATTACTCAATTATTTAAAGAAATTCTACCTTATTATTAGACTCTGATACCTATTATTAAGACGCAGACTCTAACAGAAATCCTACCTTAATTGTTATAAGATGAGTCTTTGACGAGATTCCACGAGATTTTATAAGATTCCACCTTAATCTAATAATAAGGACGATCCTAATAATAGGACAATCCTGATAATAAAATACCATCTTAATCCCTCCTTTGGCTATTAGTTAAATAACTCTACTAATAAGTTTATTAATAACGATCATCCTTAATAAGCCAGAAAACTGGGAATAATAGCTATGGCAACTCCAAGCCCTTATAGATCAGCAAATTTAGGCCCACATTAACCCAGCCACAGAAGCACCTTAAGAAGGTCTACTTAAAAAACCACCTCACCTAAAGGTTACAGATTTCAACGAGGATGCAACCTTATATACATAGCTCTTGATAAATTAACAAAGAGCGTATAAGAACAGCAGATAATACTATAACTAAGATATAAAGTACTTCCTGAAATAGGAGGAGTATCTGTAATAGATACGCACCTAGATTACATCCATAGTATCAATTTAGAAGAAGCTACTGCTTAACCCTTCCTTAACCGTTAAAGAATGGCTATCCCGGCTAAAGAGAATATAGAACCTACCTTATTATTTGTTAAGAAGAAGGTATAACACTAGTACATAGAAGCCCTTAAGGGGTTTAAACACTTGTTAAAATTAAACCAATGGCTGGATTAATGGGAACACGTAATAATACTAGGAGAGAAGTATAAGATCCCTTAAATGTCTGATGGAATCTGGCTTTAAGATTTAGCAGAAGTTATTTAACCTTTTAGTAACGCCTACTGTGTAAAGTATACTACTAAGTTAAATAACCCTTAGAAGTTAAGATCTTCTAAGTACGGGGTTACAGCTGAGCGTGGTCCGGAAAAAGTTGAACGTGGTTGCCGATGGGGGTCGGCGAAAGCTGAGCGTGGTCACCGATGGAGCGCCGGAAAAAGGTCGACGGTACTCAACTTTTACCCATATAGAACGCGCATCAGTAGCCACAATTTGCCTTTAGCGACCGTGTGCATTGGATATATGGTGCATATGCCAAGTATATGCGCACATATAACTATAAGATACCTATATTAAATAGCTTATTAATAAATACATAAGTTAAGCATGTGCTATGCATGGGTTTAGCATATGCTCAGCACATGCTAAGTATAAGCTAAGTATAAGCTTAGCTTATATAGATAATAGTATACTCTACCTTTTTAAATAAGTAAGTATATATATTGCATATACTAAGTATATATATACACTTATAAGAATATATTACTGTAGTTAAACCACTTTTTAGTAAATATATAATATCTTATTAGTGTATATGCTTAGCATATGCTTAGCATATATATCTATAAGAATATATTATAGTAGTTAACCCGCTTTTTAGCAAATATATAATATATTAGTTGTGTATATACTTAGCATATACTAAATATATATATAATATATACTTAGAGAGATATTATAGTATAGCCCACCTTATATAAAATATAAAGGTAATACTTTAAAGAGTAATTAGTATAAGTAATTTATAAGGGAGTAAGGCCTCCTTAAGGCAAAGATAGAATTAATAGTATAAAAGTAAACATATGCTTAGCATATGCAGAGTATACACAAAGTATACGCAACATATATATGAATGCTGTGACGGTTCGTCTATATAGCTATCATCGAGGCGTTGTCGGTCACGGATTAACGTTGCCCCAACGTTGCCCTAACGTTGCCCCGACGACCGAATATGTACATAGTCGTCTACCGCGCCCCTTTCTTTGAGCTCTTACCTTAGTCTATTTATAATATAGCCCCTTATTGTTGCTTGATCTATCGGATCGCTCCTACGGAAAGCTAGCCGTGACAAATGCTACATATTTATTATAGCTAGAAACCGCATATGCTTAGCATATGCCAAGCATATACAACTTATAAACCTTTTTATTTATTAAATACTTTAAATTCTAAAATAAAATAAAACCTCATATGCGCTGCTTATGCACAAACTCAGCGTGGTCCAAAGCTGAGCGTGGTCCAAAGTTAAATTTAAAGTTCGGACCACGTTGAACTTTTGGACCACCCCGAGTTTTTTGCGGACCACGCCGAGCTGTGACCCCTCTAAGTACCGCAGAGTAGCAAAGGAGCTATAAGAAGGACTTAGAATACCCTTAAAAAAAGCCAATGCTACTATAAGAGGGAGTACCTTTAATGTAGACTTCGTAGAGCAAGCCATAATAGATTACTTTAATACTACTAAAGGTCTAGGGAAAGGAACCTTAGTATGTACTAGACGCTTAAAGAAAGCCAGGTCACTGGTAGACAAGGAGACGTCCCACAAGAAGCTACTACCCGTATACTTGGCGTGCGAGAAATAAGGACATTCCCTTTAAAACTGTTGGTATTTATTTGAAGATAAGAGACCTAAAGGAGTTATAATTAGAGATGCTTGCATTAAAAGGGTGCTAAAAAAGGTAGAAAAGAATAAGGATCTCGCTGACTAAGTTGCTAAAATCAGACTTGAAGAATAAAAAGACAAAGCTTAATAACAGGATGAGAGTTAGGAGACAGTTAAGAAGAGCAAGGGAATCCTACGTCTTAAGGACGTTGCCTTTTATACGGACTTTAATATAAATCTAGTGTCGTTCCATCTACTTTAAAAACAAGGGTACTACTGGGACAACGAACTATTAAATACGTCTAACTAAGAAGTCTATTAGCGTTTAATATAAGCCAACTGCTACGCTGCCAACAGAAGCGTAGAGCATTATTAAGAGACATTTGTCTAGATGCAAAAGGTAATGCACATCTACGGCATCTGCGTCTAGGTTATTTAGGACCTATGAGGTCTTATAAAGGTTCTCGGATCGGAATATTAATAAACCCTATCTTAACCTCCTAACTGGACTGACCTTAAGGAAGCGCTAAGGGGTTATATTTAAGCCTTTAGCACTACACACCTAAGCTTAAAACGGTACCGCCGAACGCTTAGGGGGTGTAACTATTAAAAAAGCACGCAAAGAGATAGTAGATCCTTAGCTTAATGAGACTTACCTATAAGAGCTACTACATTGGCGAGTATAATAACTGGACCCTATGGCCATTACCGCAAAATTTAACCTAGAGACGATATAGATATAGTCTATGTGTGTGTCTAGTACGATCTCAATAAAGTTGTCTGTTAATAATATTGTTTTTTGCTATAGAAAAACAAATAAAAAGAAAGCTTAAGAAGCAATTAAGGAGCTGAGTAAGGAATACTAGATAAGTACCCTTGGCGAGCTAAAATGGTTCCTAGGAATTTGTGCTACATAATTGTAGCTAGAGGCTCCTATAGCTATCCCAGGAAGCCTATATTAAAAAGATAGCTAACTAGTATAAGATAGATCTTAAAAGGGCGTCTTCTAGACACTCCTATGGCAGAATCTGAACTCCTTCCTGCTGATCACCGATCGATCCGTCTAACGCGTCCATCCCCTAATATAGACCTATTAGTCCGTCCTATATCCCTACCAAGAGAAGCAGCTTCTATAATGCTATGTTAGAGTATTCTAGTACCTGTATGGCATGAGGAGTAGAGCAATCTACTATAGAGGAGATAAGGAAGGAACGAACGGTAGAGGGAGAGATAAAGGAATACGCGATAAAGGACTAGATGACAGAAGAGATGGTAGAGGTAAAACGCAATTATTTATCTGTGCTAGCAATATATTAGGGGTCGTTCGGTTGCGATCTGGAGGCCTCAGATTTAGTTCAGAATAGAGTTAATCTGGAGCTCCAATCTGATTCTGAGGTGACTGTTCGGTTGAATTCCAGTTCAACTTGACTTCAGCCACAGATTTTTGATGTTCCTCTAACCGCCCAAAAAACACGCTAAAACTAGGCGCACTTTACCATATATGGAATCTAAACTGAGGTCTTGGCGTTAGTTCAAATAAGGAGCTCGAAGCTCCTTAGTTGAACTCCAGATTAATCTGAAGGCTTCAGATTGCACACGTGCGTGCAACCCGTAGAGCCACAGACGCGTGTTAAATCAGGAAGGAACGCGTTCTTTCTGCCGGACTTTCAGTTCAGATTGAAAAGCGTCAGATTGCAACCGAACGACCCCTTATTTGTAGACAATTCCGTCGATAGAAAGAGCTTGTAAGGATATATTATGAAGCTATTTGGAGGACTGATTGCATAGAGAGCAAATAAGTAGGATATAGTGACTACGTTAAGCACAGAAGCTAAGTTGTTAGCCCTATCTCAGACAGTAAAAGAAGCTATCTTTACTAGTAGGATGTTTAAAGCAACTAAACAAGCCCTTGATTATTAAATGTAACAACACCTAGACGCTCTAACTGATTATAAAAGATATGGTAAAGCTAATTATGAAGCTCTAACATATTAACATCTATTAACACTGGCTATATTAGGAATATATAATAAGACGAGTATGATTTTAATAGATAGTGACGAAGGAGATGATTGCTAATAGACTTATAAAGGCCCTGCCTAAGCAGAGGTTTTAAAGCTTTGTTAATATAATTAGAATAGTGGATATTAAGGAGTAGCTAGATAAGGAGAAGTAACTAGAGGACCTAAGGGAGAAGGAAGGATTTAAATGAGATTAAGGATTTAATTGACACATTGACGGGCATGAGAAGGTAGTTAGCTTTAACCTTAAAGAGCTCGAAGCTAAGGGGGTGTGTTAGATAATCTATATTCTCTAGGCGTGGGACAATTGTACAAGTCACGTATATGGGGCACGTGCATTATAAATCTCTTTATAGAGCCCTAGGGGCCCAGGGTCAACTATAAGGACATTAATTAACAATTAAGTCAAGATTATCAATCAATCAACCCATCTTATCAATGGGTAGCTCTATCTAAATTATCTAACAGAAGTCGCTAAGGCAGCCATATATAGGCTTAATATTTTGCCTATATTAGTTAATAAGGACTAAGCTCCGCCCGCTTAAGCAATAGCTCTCGCCCTAGGTAATACCGAATCTATAATTATATACGCTAACTAAAAGATCTATAGCTGTCCTACCTATGTTCTTATTAACGTGGCACACAGTGTTTTGCACAAGCCCTGAGTTTTGCTCAAGCTAGTAGACCGCCTTCTTGATGTGGATGGAACACCAAAATACTGCCGAAATGCCTTAGAAGTAGCCGTGCACGCTATTGAGTCGTGTACGACCCAACAGCTGCTTCTAAGGCATTTCGGTAGTATTTTGGTGTTCCTCTACATTAGGAAGGCGGTCTACTAGCTTGAGCAAAACTCAGTGCTTGTGCAAAACCCCGTGTGCCACGTTAATAAAAAAAATCCTTAGCGGTAATAAGGTAATAAGTTTAGGACAATAGTAGATCGACACCCCCTAATTGATACTCGCACACCCCCCAATTGATATTCGCACACCCCCCTTGATTTGGCTTAGCTCCTGCCACATCTAGTTAGAACTTATATGTGTTTGGCTCGTATGCATCTGCATCGCGAAAATCAAACTTTTAAAATGCAACTTTTATAACTGCACTACCTCTATTAAGTCTTAATTTTAATTATTATATAAGTAGTAGAGTTTAAATTAAAGTCGGAATGCACCAAAGGATCCCTTAGCATAGTCCTGCCGAAAGGGCAAGGCCCCCTAACCTTTGTAAACTTGTTAAATATTGCCGCTAATACTTGGCAATGCACTCGCAGTAGTATCTTAACTTCCACCACCGTACTCGCCACTATACTTACTACCTATATTACTACGTACTTGTTCCCGAGTCGATTTATTGGATTGCGCAGTGGCTTGTGAGGCCTGGCTTAAACCAATTTGGGTGCTGCTACCTCTGCTTAGTGTCTGTGAGCTGCCTCCGCGAACGCGCCTGTGTCTGCGCGTAGTGTATCTAATATTTAGCTCGAATGCAGATGGCTCGCGATAAGTTGATGTATCAATGCGAAAGCCCACTAGGCGGCTACGGCGACGCTCAACAGTAGGGAGAGGTAAGGGAAATGCGAGGTAATGTTTTGTATGTGCGCGCGACAGTTTTACAATGTAGATGCATACGAGCCAAACACACGTGAGTTCTAGCTAGATATGGCAGGAGCTAAGCCAAATCAAGGGGGTGTGCGAATATCAATTTGGGGGTGTGCGAGTATCAATTAGGGGGTGTCGATCTACCATTGTCCTAAGTTTATTGCAAAAGCTTAAAAAGGACGATTAGTTGGCTATAAAGGCTTATATATATATTAAGTCTATCTACCCTACAAGAATAGAGTTGTTCAATTAGGTAGTATTACCTTTAATAAATTAGAGACCTTTCTTACTACATTAATTAGTAAAAAAGAAGGTGGCTATAACAATATCTACTAGATACTACTTAAGGAACTTACTACTAAAGACACTATACTAGAGGTCCCTTGGTTACTATAAGAAGGAAGTAAGGCTTTTTAGTTACTATAGGAGGTAAATAAAGTCTTTTAGGCCTTTTAATTAGGAGGTATCTCTAACAATTATAATATTATACCTTAGCCTAATTAAACTCCCCTTACTAATAATAAATAGATAGGCTTTAACTAGCAAGAGCTACTTAATCTAGAAGGACACCTTTGTTAGGAAGGGACTCCCCTAAAGGATATCTACTAAGAGGACCTAGAGTAGATTTTAGATAAGTACTTAGATAAGAAAGCTAAACCTATAGCAAATACTTGTACGCGGTTAAAGCCACGGCTTAACTATAGTATACTCTATAGAACTAAAAGAAAGGAGTTAGCTATAAAAGCCACTTACCTTACCCTGGCCTTCGCCTATATATTTACAAGTACTCTATTACAGCCTTAGTGGATAAGGATAACTAAGGGACTACCTCCGGAGTTACGCAACTAGAAAAAAGCCATAAATTTAATATTTAAGAAGGAGTAGAAGGCTGCGGCGGATAAAAAATAGGAGTCTTAAATAGTAAATATCTTATTTAAGATCGTTAAACTTCTATCTAGAGCCAAGGCTCTACCCGTTAAGTGGATCTTTATATACAAATTCAATAAGAATAACGTCCTATTTAGATAGAAAGCAAGACTAGCATTACGCGGTAATAAGCAGCGCCCAGAAATTAACTATGGTAACATATTCGCAGGTATTGTTCGCCCTAGTATATTTAAGTTACTAATAGCTCTAGTTGCTGTATATAATCTAGAGTGCGAATACCTAGATATAATTACGGCCTTTTTTAATAGGAAGCTTAACTATAAGAATATCTATATTTAGCTACTGGAAGGATATCATTAGTATTTAAAAGACGGCGTTGCCCTTATAGGCCTACTGCTTAAAGCTCTCTACGGTCTTAAGTAGGCGCCACGCCTTTAGTATAAGGTACTTAAGAGCTTTTTTATTACCCTTAAATATATGCCAATTCTAACTAACCTATACGTCTTCATCAGCCAGCAAAGTGGCTAAATTATTATCGTCTATATCGATAATTTTATCTTAATTAGATAAAATATACAGACGATTAAACTACTTAAAGAAGCACTTAGGAACAAATATAAAGTAAGAGACTTGGGCCTAATTATATACTATCTAGGCATTTAAATTATAAGGAACCGCTAGGTGCAATTAATTTAACTAGTATAGGACGCCTATCTTAGAAAGATCCTATATACATTTTATATAGAAGATTGCACACCGGCTTCTATACTAATTTACCCCTTTATAGTAGGCTTTAAGCCCCGCCGGAGCCAGTAAAATAGTACTAATTATTAATAGGCTCTCTACTTTATCTATATAATTAGACTCGGTCTAATATAGCCTAGGCTATAGAAAAGCTCTATTAGTTCCTATATAACCTTACTAATCTATATATAGAAGCCGCGATGCAGATACTCGCCTACTATATAGGAACGATTAACTTAGGTATAGAGTTTGGCTTACCCTAAGGGCAGCAGCCACCTCTAAAAGCCTTTGCCGAGACGTTGGCTATAGACTATATTACGCCTAATTGCAATAGGTAGTATAGCGGAACCGTACTAGGTAATATACCTAACCTATAACTATACGGCTATAGCGATGCAGCATTCGCCAATTTAGTTAATAAAAAGTTAACTTCTAGCTATATCTATAAGCTAGCAGGTAGCCTAGTTTTATATAAGCTAAGTAAGCAGTTAATACTTATAACCTTAACTATAAAGGTTAAGTATATAGTAATAACACATATAGCTAAGGAAGCCTTATAGCTCTATTAATTGTTTACTAATTTAGGCTATACTGGAAAGGATCTACTATTAATATATTTATATAGTTATATTGTGTATTAGCGCAGGAAGAGCCTAGATACTTATACTCTTCCACTTCTTATCTTAAGGTGCAACTTAGTCCTAGGATAATTTGTTTTCTAAGTTAACTAAAGGCAAAATGCTTTATAGTAACCAAGTATAATTTATAGAGTAAGTATAATTTAAGGACTAAGAGGAACTACAGCAGACTTTTTTAAAAGGGTGGGTTCGATAATTCCTTTAAATATGCCCTTTTTACCGCATCTAAAGTATTCTCTATTTATAGTTTAAGTTCTTTGTTTATTAGTTCCTAAGGGTATATAGGATTAAGCGGCATTAAGGTCTATAGGGTTATATATAGGGCTTTTAGGTTTCGGAGACGGATCGCGCTTTAGGATATATACCGGTTTATAGAGTTCTAGACATAAGATATAGTTAGCTTTAGAGAATAAGTCTATTTATTATATTAAAGGTCCTTATTAATTTATTAATATATTATAGCAAATTTAAATAGGTCTTTCGGCAGTTCTCTACCTATTAATTAGGCTCTAATCTTATCTAAAATAGCTTATTAAAGAGCAGCGACTCTAGTGGCTTTATTCTAATCTAGCTTGCTAATAAGGCCTAAAATTTCCGAAAAAAAGCTAGTAAAGTCTCGGTTCTATTATTATAGGCTTTTAAGTTTAGTAACAGCTATATATTCATGGCTGGCGTTATTATATATTTATTCTAGTAAAGAGATAAAGATTTTAAAATTAATAAAGGTGCTATTATAGAAGAATGGATCTATAGTATATATAGCGTCTTTGCTTAAATAAGATATTCTATAGCTAACCTTACTAGCTTTAGTAGGGTATTAGTTATAGTTTGTTAAAAGTTTAAGACGGAGCTTAGTTATAAAGAGATGTAAGTTATTTTAATTTGTATTAAATATTAAAGGATTAGGGAGCTTTTTGGATTTTATAGCGGGTATTAAATTCGTTATAGATATGGGTTAAGTTACTATTACTAGTTTAAGGTTCGCGTTTAAGGGGCTAGGCTTAAATACAGTTATGTTAATTTTATTTATAGGTGGTATTGGGGTCCCTAATATAAGTACTTTAACGTTATAGAGTTCCCTATAGAGTACTTCTGTTAATTGTTAATACTAGGTTTCTAATGCAGCCCACTACTAAGCTAAGGCATCTATAAAGGACTATTACATTATAGTTAACTGTTCCCTAACTAGGGACATAATGCTTATAGCTATTAAAGGGAATTTGGGTTCGTTTGCCATTTTAATAATAGTTATTTTAACATAACGTAGTATTAGGGCGCAAAGAGGCTTTAAGGAAGATTTAAAGGAATAATATATATTCTATCTAAATCTAAGAGTATATAGCTTTTATAAAGAATAAGACGTTATATAAAGAGGAGAAAGAAATATAGGAAGCTTATAACTAAATATTTAAGGGTCTTAGCAGTAGACACGTGGGTATAAGCGCACGCGGGTTTTAATAGGTTTAAACTAAATTCCATTACGTTAGTGGAATTTAATTAACTTGGTAGAATTTAGCAGAATTTAATTAAAGCGTTAGAACTTGTCTATTAAGTATTTTACTAAGATATTCCTATTGTAACTGGGCTAGTCCTGTTATATATAGGTGGTATAATATAGGTAGTCTAGGGGCAGTATAGTATATAGATTTATTATGGGTTAAGCTATATGTTCTTTTTAAAAGCCTAGTCCCTATATATAGCGTTAACCTAGTAAATAGTGTTTATCTATGGCTAAATAAGCTTCTCTATTATAATACTAATTTCTTTTATAAAGGAAGGTATTAGGGGTATAATTTTAGGCTAAATAAGCTGTCTGTTCTATATATTAAGCTATAAACCTAAATAGGCCAGCCATTTTCTTCCTAATATTATATTATAACTTCTAAGATCTATAATAAAGAAAGGGATGTTATATTACCTTTATTTATTAATATAGAAATAGATCTATAAAATAGTTATAATAGGTAGTCCTATCTATTTGTTATACCTATAAATAGGAATTAGCTTAGGCAGTTCTTCTAAAGGCGTATTTAAAAAGTTAGCTAGTGTCGGTATATATATTCGTTTCACGTGTCACATTCATAGAGCACGTGATCTACGCGAGACGCGTATATGCATTAACACTACATTAGAGTAGAAGAATTAAGAATCCATTAACAATACCGTATAGTACATATTATTGTGATATATGTATTTTGCACGTTGTTAAAGTATCTCGATACTAATTAGTAAGCGCGCACAGATTAGGAAACACGTAGATAGCTTAGAAGATAGTTATACTGTCTACCTTATAGCAGATTAGAAGATAGTTGTACTTATCTACCTTTTATATTAGCCTATTTCAGTTAAAGAGAAGAAGAGAAACTACCTAGGAGTACTTATCTAGTATCCACAACGACTACTAGACTTCTTGTTCTATCTATTCTAGAGGACTACTGCGTAAAAACACCTACTTAAACCGCCCCCAAACCGCCTCCTTAACCGCCTTTTTAACCATTCCCTTACCTTTACCCTATAAACACCCTCATCTACCTAAACAATATATAAACTATAAGATGTTAGGAATAGAGAAAGACTAGGAGGAAGAAGCAGCTAAATAGAAAGATAGAATTAACCTAATAAAAGCCTCTAAAGACGAACTAACTAACTACTTATAATATAAAATGTATATATACACAGAGATATATAACTAGCTAGACTTAATACTATAGGAATCGTTCTAGGGAGATTTTAAGGACTTTATAGTTAATATCTTCACGCAAGTCCCCTTATACTGGCTTTAGCAACTATATAACTACCTAAATATTAGAGGAGTATGGGTTAATATTAACTATAAATAAGGCAAAACGCTTCCTTAGTCTCTATATAATATAGTATAAGAAGAAGACCAAACTAAATAGAGCAGAGAAATAATTAAATTAGCTAATAATAAGTACGGACCAACGCTATCTAGATTAATTAAAGTATATATAATAAAGGGCACTTTAGAGGAATAATAACAAGCTAAAGCTACTATAACCTAACTAACTAGTATACCAACTACCTCTACCTTTATATTAACTGCTATACCTCAACCTATAAATACCTCTACTCTTACACCATCCATCACACCTTAACCTATAATAATATAGCAACTTTACATACAACCTACGGACAAGGAGAACCGCACTGTTACTATAACTAGCTATAGCAAAGAAATTGCGAACGCAGCTAAGATATACACAGAGGAGTAGAAATATGGTAGTATAAACAAAAGCCTTAACTACAAATTAATAATATTCTATAATATCTATAATTAAGCAGATGTACCCCAAGAAGCCTATCTTAAGGCATTCCCTACTATGTTAAAAGGACTAGCTCTAGACCACTTCTATATAAACTAACTATCCCGCTTACTATTTGCCAAAGTTTATAAGCACCTTTAGAATTTCTTTAAAGGACTAAGATTTTAACATAAGAATCTGGATAAGTAGAATACTATTATACTTATAATAGTAATAGCAGGAAATAGAGACAAGTCTATAAGCAAATGTCTCTAATTATTAATCCACAGACTTTATTAACTATAGTATGGCCTTAAACCTACCTTATAAACTATAGACTTCCTTTACAATAAAATTATTACTTCTTACTAGGGAATACCAGTATATAGATATGCAGTCTCCGACCTACTAGACAACTTTAGAGCCCTTATTAATAAACTTTAATTGTCTATTATAGTATATAAGAAAGAGCATGCGGAAAAGACATCAGCCTTCTTTATAGACCGACGATTTTATAAAAGAGACAATAACTATAACTATAGTAATTATAGCAACCCCCTATATAACCGCAACCGAAAGAAACTATGTTGCTTTATATATAATAGGGAAGGATATCGCTTATAGAAACATACTAAGGAGAAATAAGAAGAGTCCAAAACTAAGTTCAAAAATAAGTTTAAGGACCGCTTCTAGAAGTAAATAAAGCAATATATTATAGACTATAAAGGCAATAATAATAATAATAATAATAACTTAGATAATAAGATGACTAACGTATTTAATACTCTAGTAATTAACATGGACCCTAGCACTCTATTAGACAATAATAACCAGGCTATAGTATACTACACTTTATACAGTAAGATTGAACTAGATAATGCAACTGCTATAGCTTTAGAACTGGCTAACAGAGTATATAGCCACGAAGCTATAACTATCAATACTATAATAGATGCATTCCCTACTAACACAGACCTGTTTGCGTATAATATAACCTTATACTACACCTTTACAAAGTTTATAGGTGTAATAATTGACACTAAAGCCTTTAAATGTTCTATAGCAGGATATGGTTAGTTTCTTACACTTTAAAAGATTAATAAAGTATAGTTAAACAAGTCCATAAGAGGCATAGTTAGCGTATAGTTTGGAATAAGTTCTATATCTTCTATTAGTTCTATTAAGGTGGCTATACTAATAGGTATAGTAGAGTTTTATATTATTAAAGTTAATACCCCTTTTCTGCTTTGCCTAGCAGATATAGATAACTTATAAGTATACTTTAATAACCTAAAGAATGTCCTAATAGCCCCTTTAAAGACTATACCAGTTATACGCCGATTTGGACACCCGTTTCTACTATAGAATACTTTATTGTATATATTTATTATAGAGTCCTTTAACCAAAACCTATGCTATTTAACTAATATAGAATTGCAACGCCTATACTGACACTTTAGACATCTATTAGTATAGCGACTTAAGAAAATACTAGACCGCGCTAGCTATAAAAATAATGCTAATTATAAAACCCTTAAGCATATTACCTGCTACTGCTTGTACTATTAAAAGCATAGAAAATTACTAGGCAGATTTAAATTTACCTTAAAGGACAACATTAATTTTAACTACTATATTATTGTTAATATTATATACATTAACAGCAAGCCTATACTTTATATTGTTAATAAAGGCACCCAATTTTAAATAGGTAGACAGCTATAGAATATTAGCGCCAAGTATATATAGGATATATTATAAGCGTGCTAGATTAACACATACCTAGGCCCCCTAAATATAATTGCATATAATACAAAAAAGAACTTTATTAGCAAAGAGTTTAAGCAATACGCGGTTAATATAGGCACTACTATAAAGAGCGTACCGATTAAAGCTTACAACTTAATTAGCATAGTAGAGCGTTACCACAGCCCCTTATAATATATATACTACATTATAACTTCTAAAATACTAGAAATTAATAAGAATATGGCACTGTAAATAGCCTTTAAAGCAATTAACAACTCCACAGAACCAGATAGCCTAATACCCATACTGTTAGTATTTAGAGTATATCCCTAAATAATAGAGTCCAACATACCTTTATCTATAGTAATATAGCATGCAATTGCATTTAAGAAAGCTATAGAGGAAGTAAAGAAAATATAAGTGGAATGTCAGGTTATAGATGCACTTAATATATAGCCCCAGCACTACTGCAATTTATAATCTACCCCTTAACTTTTTAGTACTAGTCTAAAGAGAGGGTAATATAGAATAACCTAGATATTAGACAGGACTATATAACCTACTAAATATTAAAGGAGAAATATATACTGTTAACCTACCTAGCGGCCCTATAAAGTTCTATAGCACTATTATTAAACCATACTTAACAGACCCTGGATATATTTAAGCTAAAGACACTTAAGTTAATAAAACCGTCTATTACTAAAACTAGAAAAGTATAACCACCTTACCAAGAAAGAGGAAGACCCCGTAAATATCCCCCTTATATTAATACTGCTAACATTACTGTATTCTTATAAGAGGATAGCAACTATAAGCAGTTTAAGACGTTCTATTAAAAAGAAATTATAGGACTAATTAAAAAGGGCGTATTTAAGATAATTAACCCTTAGGACGTACCTGTAGGAGTTAGAATCTTTAACTTACAATTTATAGATAAGATTAAGAACCCTAGTACTAATAAAGCCTTTAAAAAATCAAGACTTGTCATCTAAGCGTATAACGATCTTAAAAAGGGCATTGTACTAACCCAGTTACCCACTATTTAACAAGTTAGCCAACGCCTTATTCTATACATCGAGGCGATACTACGAGGCAATAGCATATAGTTATACCTATAAGATATCTCCTAGGCGTATATCTAGTCTCTTACAAAGCTAAATTAAGACTTCTATATCTAACTACCTTATAAATTAGGAAACTAACTAGGCATTAGAAAGAACTTAATCCTAAAGGTATTTAAGCCTTTATACAGTATTCTAGAAGCAGGTAATTACTAGTTTACAACCTACCACAATTATTATATTAAGGAGTTAGATATTGTCAGGAATGAGGCAAGCGGTCGTCACGTGTCGCCGCGGCACTAGCGTGGCGAGGAGACTTAAGCTCCTCGCCCTTCCTCATTCCAATAATAAGCTTTTCAACCAACATCACTGTAACCTACTTGAGTAGTCGTTATTGGTGAGTCACCCTGTGTAACCAACACTAATCAGTGGTTGAATACACAGTCAACCATAGAGCAGCTAGGTTTTTGAACAGAAGAGACAGTCTCATATAGGGGTGCCATATGCGCTCATATGGAATGGATCCCGGCGATACTATGCTACCTTAGACTTACGGAAAACTAGTAATAGAAGTGTCACTAAATACTAGGAGATACCAAGTTGTGTCTATTATACAGAACAACCACGTTTACGAAGATTTGGTTAAGTACTCTAGGTCAGAAGTGTTACTAAACCTAGGGTCCCAAGTCAACGTCCAAAATGCGTCAAACAACTACCTTAATACCTTCGGTGTACCTTTATAGACCATAGGATCACGATTACTACCTAACTATACCTACTATGGCGTTAACCTACTCGAAGAAGTACAAGGACGACATTAACCCAGAGATATAGAACGCCAATATAACTAACCTTAAAGATGTTAATTAATAAGACTTAAACGGATTCTTATTATACCGCATAGCATACTACAAAGACAGTAAATACAACGATACCATGCTATGGTATTGTGTAAGGGAGGACTTTATTAAATGGATAAAGGAAATAAAGACTCCTATAAAGAAGGATATTATATAAGACTTCCGTAACTTCTTATAGGAGTATAGAGTGTTTATACCTATAGACGGGGGTACTATTAGAGACAATATTTAGGAGCAGGTTATTAATATAAAAGAAGAGCATAAATAGACTCTATAAGAGATTAAGCACCAACTATGCACTATAAGGAAGCTTAACTTATAATAGAATCCAAGTAATATACCTCTAGAGACAAATCTACCTCCACCTTTAACTCCTCTGTCTCTAGTTTAACCCGTAACTTTAACGTTAGATACTACAACCTAATAAGAGCGGGCACAGGACCCTATCGCTTCGCGATCCAACAGCCTTTAGACTCCACTAACCAGACCTATATCCCCACTATAGCCTGCAATATAACTCCCACCTCCTCCTTAATCCCAAATTGGAGGCATTTTAAAATTGCTTACAGAGCTTACAAAGCTGTATTTAGATTAGGAGAAGAAGTTTAGCGGGGAATTATATAATATTCTTAATTCAAAACTACATATCTTCTATAACTATTACTAGAAGGTAGGAATAGAGTCTAATTAATACCATAATGCCTATTCTATTATGCTTAAGGACCGAGCTAGTACCTTCTATTATAATTATTTGGCAGGAAAAGGATACGATTTCGACCGCATAATATATAAGTTAAGATGCCACTTCAAAACGGAAGAGAATAAGCAGCAGTATATATTAGAATGGAGAGAGACTACCTTCCTAAGGATTATTGCTATAAACCTAGGTGTCCCTTGGCTTAATTATCTCTAAAAGCTCTTTAATTAACTTTAGACGATTTAGTGTGGTTTATCTAAATCATATTAAGAGGATTTCAGCCTATGTGATTAAGTTATTAACGTATACTAAGGTATTAAAGAATATAATCTTGCTCTCTTTAATCCTGCAAATACTTATAAAGGCGTATATGCTTAATTAAGATCTTCTATTAGCACCGCTCTATGCTCTTAAGAAGTATAGCAATTTAACGCCTAACTCTAACCTACTTTAATCAACCCGCCTAACCAATATAATTACAACTGGACTAATCGAACATATAGTGGCCGTAGTAGGCAATACGGCAGAGGGTATAATCAACAACTATAAGGCAAAGGTAGAGGTCCTTGTAAAGGTTCATTTCAAAGTAATCGCTAGAATAAGTGCTACGTTTATAAGAAACCAAATTGCTAGTTAACTAGGCATTCTCTTAATAAGCAAAAGGAGGCATATAATAAGTTTCGCCAGAGTGCAAGAAACGTTAGAAATTATAAGGTTACTATAGCCTACTTCCAAAGCTTCCTGGTTCAATATAAAGGCGTAGAAAATCTTAAGGTTAAGGTTAATAAGGCCGAACAGCTCCTTATAGATATAGAAATTAAAGACTACTCCCCCAACTAATACTTTACTAAGTATGGTAAGGTAGATGGTATATAAACCGTTACTATTCTTAATAACCAATCTACGCTCCATACTATTATAAAGTTAGATATCTTTAATAAGCCAAAGGAGAGTTCCGCGTTCTTCTTTAATAATAGATACTTGGCAAACGTCTTCTATGGTATTATGCCAGATACTAAAGCCGCAGGAGTATTTATAGTAGGAGAACCTTAAGTTTGAGCTTTTTAGCAGCTTAATAGCTCTGTTTAGATCAACCAATTAACGGCAGGCTAATACATAATTTGTTTTAGCAAGGGTACTATAATCTCTTTTGGCACAATTAGGGTCCAAACCCCTTTAGGGCATATTACTTTCTATATTGTTCCTACAAACACCCCGTTTCTATTTTGCATTAAAGATATAGATAAATTAGGCGTTAAGCTTAATAACCTTAAATATATACTTATTTAAGGAGATAATCGGGTGCCTATTATATATAAATAGGGTTACCCCTAGTTGCTCCTTTATTAACTAGAAAAGAGTGTTGCTTAGAGCCACCTAACTAAGTTAGAGTTACGCTAACTACACCATTACTTTAGCCACCTATCCGTTTATTAATTGCTTAGGGTTCTTTAGCAAGCAGGCCATAAAGTTAAGGTTAAGGCAATTAAGCATCTTATAAAGTACTACTATTACAGCCAAATAAACTAGAAGTCCCCTAGCCGATTTAAGTTCACCCTTAAAGATAACTACAACTTTAACTTCTATATTATTGTTAACGTTATGTATCTTAGTGGCAAGCTAGTACTCTAAGTTATTAACTTCTTAACCTCCTTCTAAGCCGCACGTTTCTTAAAGGACATATCAGCTAGAAACGCATAGGATACCCTTTAATTATGCTAGATTAATATCTACCTAGAACCCCCTAATTAAATTATCTATAATATAGGAAAGAACTTCTTATCTATAGAGTTTTAATAATAGATAAAGGCAATGGCAATTAAGGTTAAGGAAGTCCCTATTAAGGCACATAATAGTATTAGAAAAGTGGAGCGATATCACGCGCTATTACGCCGCGTATATAAGATTATCTCTTTAGAACTAGAGGACGCTAATAAAGAACTTACCTTACAAATAGCTGTTAAAGCCGTTAATAATTCCGCTGGCCTAGATAGACTTATATCTATATTGCTAGTCTTTAGCGCCTACCCTTAAATAACTAACAATTCTCCACTATCTCCCTCTGTTATGCAACGAGCTAAGGCTATTTATAAGGCAATAAAGGAGGTCTGACGTCTCTACGCTACACGCTAGGTCAACAACGCACTAGAAATAAGAAATAGCCTAAATACCTTAACTATGCTTAATCTGCCACTCCAGTCTAAGGTACGCGTATAGCGTAAAAAGGGAGAATAGTTAGGCCCACATTAACTTATTACAATTAATAGTTAAACTTGCACTATTTAGATGCCTTATAGACCCACTTAATTCCGTTTAACTGTTATTAAGCCTTACTATAAAGATAATAGTTTTAAGCCTTTATAGGATGCCCTAAAAGATACCCTAGAGGAGAACCACGATTAACATGCTCTAGAAGGCAACTACAATTCTAATATAATTATAGTAGATGTACCGCAACCATAACACAGTAGAGGTTGCCTAAAGGGATTACGAAATCACTAATATCTTATTAATTTTAAAGAGTAATTTGTTACCGCTATTAAGAGTAAAGATAAGTTATTAATGGCCTTTATAACAGCTAAAGAGAAGGCTAACTTTAAGCTCGCAAAACAGCTCTAAAAGAAAGGCCGTATTATAACTCTAGAAGCCCCTTTCTAAGCATTTAACAAGCAGGAGATTAACGGTCTTATTGCAAGAGGAGTTTTTAAATTTAAGAAATATAACCCTGCCAAGTTTAATAGAGTTCGTATATTTAAGTTAAGAATAGTTAATAAGATTAAAGGCAAAGCTACTAATACCCTATTTAAGAAGTTAAGGCTGGTTATTTAAGGCTATAACAATAATAGTAAGGAAGTAATCCTTATATAATCCCCTATAATTTAACAAGCTAGTTAATAAGTTATTATTGCGCTAGCTTCCTCCTTAATAAAGAATAGAATAGCGGTTTATTTATAAAATATTACTCAGGCCTATACCCAATTAGAGACGCGCCTTTAGTACTTAATACTAGCATACCTTCTAGAGCAAATTCGCCACTAATATCCTAAAGATACGATTATGGTTATGCTTAAGCCATTATATGGAATTACAGAGGCAGGAACTTATTAGTGGGCTACTTATAGTAAGCACCATAAAGAGAAGCTTTTAATAACTACTTCTATATTTAACCCCTGCTTCCTTATCACAACTATGGGAACTCTATTTGGAATTGTTAGTATGTAAACTAACAATATAATTATCTTAGGAGACAACTAATTCTTAGCCCTTAAAGAAGATAAGCTAGTAAAGGCAAATCTAATAGCAAAGCTAAAGAGAAAGCTTAATTTAATAACACTATTGCTCTTTAATGGATGCATTCTCTCCCTAAATAAGGATTCCATTACTCTGCGCCAGAAGGGTTAAGGTAAGAAAATTAATATTATTAACGTTAATTCTCTAAAGCAAGGATATATGGAGCAACACGCTTGCGGAGCTTATATTGCTTCTATCTATTAACCTAATGCTTCCTTTAATCTCTCTATTGCCGCTTAACACTAGGAACTAACTAAGAATGATATTCTTGCCCTAAATAAGCGTCTTTCCTAGCAAATAAACCATCTCGATTAGGGACTATTCTATATGCCTATTAATCTTCCTACTGCTAAGCTCTTCGTATTTGTTAATAGATTATTTACAAATAACAAAGATTTTAGCTCCTAGCTAGGATATAAAATTATTATTACAAATAAATCTACTAGAGAGAATGACTTTATAATCCACAGCAACCTTATTTATTAGAGCTTAACTAAGAGCAAGCGCGTCACTTAAAGCGTTCTAGCGTTAGAGATATATAGAATAATTAGCGGAGTTAATATAGTAATTACAATTGGAACTACCCTTAAGATAATTATAGATCAACTAAAACTTCCCGTTATCCCTATAATTATATACACTGACTTATATTCCCTCTATAAGTGTTTAGTTAAGATTAGTACTATAAAGAAGAAGCGCCTTATAATTAATATTATAGCACTTTGGTAATCCTATAAATAGCAAAAACTCTTTAAGATTTAATAAATTAACGGCTAAGATAACCTAGTAGATATAATAATAAAGGCAAACCTAAATAAGGCTCTAGAAACGTTTATTAATACAAACACTCTATATATGCAAGTTAAAGGTTAGGTTAAGAGGGAGTAGAAGTATAATATTCTATAGACCCTAACTCTAACTAGCTAATTAGGATTTTCTATCCCTAGGATAGAAAATCGCTATTAGCTCACTTATAACTAGCGCCTTAGCGGCCCTAATATAATATCCAACCACAACTCCTAAGCAAGAAAGCACCATATATTAAGAAGCAAATTTTGGGACAGCGAGGCTTATATTACAATAGTAATAGTAAGTAAGGAGGATTGATATTTGGTACGCTAGTTAAGCAGTATTTATATATAGATGGCAACCACAAAAGAAGAGTTGCCAGTGTCGGGAATAAGGCAAGCAGTTATCACATGTCGCCGCGGCACTAGCGTGGCGAGGAGTCTTAAGCTCCTCGCCCTTCCTCATTCCAATAATAAGCTTTTTAACCAACATCACTGTAACCTACTCGAGTAGTCGTTATTGGTGAGTCACCCTGTGTGACTAATAGATATAAACTTATTAATATATAACCCTTACCTCTTATAAAGTAATGCTCCTAACTACTTTAGTATTATTAGCCTTTAAACTAACAACATTCTCTTTCTAGCTAATACCACCTTTATAAACGCGGAGCAATAATAGCTAAAAAAGGCTTACTTTCTTGCAAAAGAGCGTAAGTAACTTACGGTTAAGCAGTTACTTAAATTTAATAGATATATTATTTAACTCTCTTAGGAAGGCAATATTACAATAACTTAAGAACGCTAGTGCAAGAACTTAAACATGGTTTACCTTAGCAAAGTAGCTACAACTATAAGCTTAAGAGGCATTGTCCGTAATGCACTAACTATAAAAGAATAATACATTGCGCAATGCGCTAGAGGTATATATATTGCCCCTATATACTAACCTAAAGCCTCTTTTAACCTCTCCTTTGCTGCCTAAGTAATTAACCCTAAAAAGAGTAATATTATGGCACTTAATAAATAACTCTAATAGCAAATTAACAACCTAGTAAGAGGCCTTACGTATATTAAGCTAGATATTAACATACTACGCCTACTTGTGTTTACGGACGCCTTATTTATAAATAATAAAGACCTTTTATTATAAATAGGCTATATCCTAGTATTAGCAGACATAATAAATAAGGCTAATATTGTGTATTGGTCCTTAATTAAGTGTAAAAGAGTTACTAGGAGCGTACTAGCATCTAAACTCTACGTAATGGCCCATAGATTTAACATCAGCGCTATAATTAAGTTAACCATTAAATAACTCCTACAGATTAAACCCCCACTTATACTTTACACTGACTTAAAATTACTCTATAAATGTCTTATTAAACTAGGCACTATATAAAAGAAACGTCTCATAATAGACGTTATGTGTCTTTGTTAGTTATATAAGCGTAAAGAGATTATAGAAGTTAAATAGATTAATAGTAATAGCAACCCTACTAACTTAATAACTAAGAGTAAGGCATCTACAGCTCTTAAAAAGCTAATTAATACCAATTACTTAGAACTATAGGCTAAGGAGTAGGTAGAACAGAAAGACATCTAATAGAGAAAGGAGATTTAATATAAAAGAAGTTAAAAGCAATTATATATTTTACGGTCTTGGCAGAATTTGGTAGAATTTGACAGACCTAGCAGAATTTGGCAGACTTAGCAGAATTTGGCAGACTTAGCAGGATTTGGTAGAATTTAGCAGACCTAGCAGAATTTGGTAGAAGTTATGGATATTACGGATATTGCCAATATTGCGAACATAGGACGATCTTGCGGTAGTAGGTAGAATATGGCAGAATATGGCAGGATATGGCAGAATGCGGCAGAATGTGGCAGGTAGCGTGTATAAGGTGTTATGGGGTGGTCCCGTAACACCTACTATTATAAAAGAGTTCCTATTGGTTTTCTAGCATTTAAAGAGTTGCCAGTGTCGGTATATATATTCGTTTTACGTGTTATATGCATAAAGCACGTGATCTACGCGAGACGCGTATATGCATTAATACTACGTTAGAGTAGAAGAATTAAGAATCTATTAACAACACCGCATAGTACATATTATTGTGATATATGTATTCTGCACGTTGTTAAAACATCCTGACAGCTAGTTTTATAGCGCACTTTATATTAATTAAGGTAAAGGTATTTACTTCTAAGTTGGTTAAAGCAGAGGTTAAAACTTAATATTTATTATAGGATAAAGTATAAGGAATAGTGCAGCTTCTTCTACTAACTAGCTAACCTAGATTAATATATAATATATTAATCCCTTTTAACTCTAGAGGGAAGTCTTCCTCTAAGGTTTCTCTTTTTCTAACTCCACGCTATCCTCCTATATTAGTAAAACTTTATCTATTTTTACCTTTATTAGGTAGTTCTTAGTAAAGTAGTCCTTCTAGCTATATAAAAAGTAAGCTCCTTAATTACTAAGGGCCTATCTATAGGGGTTACTATATATAGGCTAAGTATGCGCTAGACTTATAGTAGGGCTAGCTATACGGCTAGCTGCTAAATTAATAGTGGGCTGTATAGCTAGTACTATAGGGGTTACTAATTGTATTAGGGCACTATAGGCTATTCTTATAGCACTTATAGTCTAGTTTAAAGAGTTTTTGGCTTTATACTGCTTAGTACATACCTTAATTTAATAGAGGCCTTAATTAATAGCTAAGCACTAGTCTGTTAGTTCCTTTAGCGTCTATATAGTAGTAAAGACTAGTAGTATAGCTTACTATAGGTTTAAGGTAAGTTTATTAAATAGGTCTAGTAGTAAATCTTTATAGGAAATTTAGGCTTAGCTGGCTAGGTATAAAAAGCGGGTCTAGAAGGCTAAAAAGGTCTTTATTATTTTTGTATTAAAGGCTTTATAATTAAGGCGGGCGTTTTATATCTTAAAGGGGTCCTTATAAATAGAAGATAGGCAATTAATTATCTCTTCTCTAGAGAAGAAGGGGTCTGCTAAGTCCTAGGCGTATTATAAATATGGATATATCTATATATCCCCGCTAGTATAGCCAAAGATATAGGCTATTTTAGCTTAAGTAGTAGGGAAGTAGTCTATATTAACTTTAAGCTTATTTTATAGTTAAAGCTTTTAATTATTAAATATAAGATTAGTTCTATTTATAAGTAATAGGGAGTCTATAACCTTCGCGGACTATAATAATGCTAATACTGTATATTATGCTAGGGCCTTAAGGACTATAGTAAGTCTTTAGGTATTTAATAACTTCTTACTAAGTATAGGGATGTCTTTAGTTTTAAGCAGCTTTTAAAGCTATTTAATTTTAATATTAGCTGCTATAAGCTCTTCCTAGGGGGTTAAAATGGTAACTATTTTACTATTAGAGGTATTTATAGGTCATATAGCGGCTTTACCAGCTACTATATTTTTTAGTATAATAATAGGGGTATTAGGTAATTTCTAGTGTTTATTTATTTTTCTAAGGGTTCTAGTCTATATATGTCCTATTCTTAGGTTTTGCGTTCTATTTATATTCCTTTAGTTTTTAGGGTTCTATTCTATCCTTATAGTTTTAGTAATATCCTTAGGGTCCTATTCTATATCCTTGTTCTATTTATAGCCTTATAAAATATATTTAAGTTCCTTTTTAGGAAGAAAGAGTAGTATAAGCTTTAGATAATATTAGCGACTTAGTTAATTAAGGTATAAGCACGGTAAGAGGGTTACGCAAGCCTATATAATTGGATTGTCTATAAATAAGGATCTAAAGCTAGAGAAAGGAAAGGAGAAGAATAGCAGTGCCGCTTAAGGTTTTATGCGGCCCTTAAGTTACGTGACTGCAACTATCTGAAACTGTCTGTAACTGTCTGCAAATGTCTGCAACTGTCTGCAACTGTCTGCAACTGTCTGCGACTGTCCGCCACAATCCACCGTTTTCCACCAGCGCCGTAACACGTCGGCTACATTAATTTAGTACTACACCATGCCAAGACTGGTAATATTACCTGTATCTAAGATATCGCAATTATTCATTTATGTCGCGATATTTTGATTGGCTTATGAATTGAATATGATATTTGGCCTATTTATTCATTTATTTATTATTGACAACCCTGCTTCTAATCGACTTTGATCAACAGGTTATCCTTAATTTACGGCTCTACACCGATTTCACCCGCAAGCCTGCTGACCCTGACTTTCGTGCGCCCCTTTACACTACTGTAAAGAGACGGGAAAGCAGTGATCTATTTAAGCTGGCGTGGCGTGGATCTAAGGCCAAATCCACTCTAATGCACTAGTCCAAATCTAATGCACCATACCTAAATAGGAATAGTAGTTACCTATATAGGTTAGCCCACAAATTTGGATCCAATTTGCGCGAGTGTTCGCGCCAGTTAAATCACTGTGGGAAAGCATAAGCTCGTAATGCTTCCAGATCATATGAGTGAATTTGACTTCGAGCATAATTAAGCAAATCAGTAGGCAAAATGAGAGTCATAGCGAGAAGTAGTCCTCAAAGTAGGATAGACAATATCTTGTTGAGGGAGTGTATTTCAGAATCTTTATTGCAGTCTCAACTACTCGCTTGTTTGCAGAATGAACTACTACTTCGACATGAGGCGGAAATCTGTGAAGAAATCAAAGAAAATTTCATTTCTATGTTATTGTTGAAAGAGAAGAAAGTGGAAGAAACGGAGGGCCATTACTTCAAAATCGGAGTGATAATAGCTAACTGATGCATTAAAATTATTTCCGGTTCAATATATCCTACGTCCATGGATATTTTTAAACTTTTAAACTTTAACTTATCGCGTTAGTAAGACGCCTTTCTCGAGTAAGAAAAACGAAGAGCCTTAGGAACCAGATTCTAGAACCAGGGCCACAAGCCTGGCCACTCACTTGATTAGGAAATCGTGATTCCGAAACACCACATGCACGACATCGATAGGCAACTCTCGACCTCAAACTCGTTGCGCACCGCGCCGCACGACTCGTGCTATCCTTCGTTCATGCCAGACCCCCAGGCTAGGTAGCAAGCAGCATTGCACAACCGCATCACCCCCATCCAGCGCCGCCGTCGCATGAACAGTGAAACCAAACAGCCGACGACGTACAGGACGCGTATCCCTCGCTCAGTGAAGATTAAGAAAATAGGGGTTCCTCTGACAGCGATGCTGGATGCTGACGGGTTCTAACTTAACCGTACCTAACCAACGCTTCCCTACTCACCATGCCTTACCCTACACCCACACCAGACCATGTTCATGTACCACTACCAGCATCTCCATCCCTCGCGCCAGCGCCAGGGTCGGCGGAATGCCCTCCGCAGCTTGCAGCGCCCGCTGTCGGTATGAAAAAGAGAGCAGGGAGCTGCATGACGGCCGCGATAGAAAGGCGCGACCAGGCCCACGGCCATGGGACCTGGAAAAGCGTCAGGGCGGTTATCTCTAAATCAGACCCTTCGTGGCAGAATTGGGGGAGCACGTGCGTATTGCTCCCTATACCCCCTTGAATTCTACAGCGAAGCATCTGAGAGCTTATATTAACTGAATGTTTTAAAAATTAATTTTTATCCCTTTTTATAAACTACGGCCCAACTATAATAGTTATTAATATAATAGACTCCTTAAGTAATTATATCTCTCTCTATATATTTTACCCCTATATCTATTATATTAAGGCATAAAATACATTATTATAGAAAATAAGTTAAATTCTAAACCGCATCTTCGTGGATTTTAAACTATAATATAGCTACCACGTAGAGTAGGTAGAGAAGTTTAAGAGCTTTTACTTTATAGTATTTTCAGAGTAATTAGATAACGTTTTGCAGTGATTTGGTAGTGTAGCAGGTTTGGTAGTTGATTTTGCGACCAGAGAATTCAGGGGCAGTACGCACGTGCTCCCCCCTCCGATTTTGAGATAACGGGGCGGAAACAAGACGGGGCGACCCTCGCTCGTCCGCCCTGCCGCGACGGACAACCAGAACCAAGCCCCCGTAAAAAACATTGAGTTTTTTTTTTAAAAAAAAAAAAAGTATCGCAAAAACCTCCCGATGGCGAGGCTGCACCAGCCGTGCGCGCAGCCGTGTCGTGGTTTGTCCGGCGGATAGGCAGGCAGGCAGGCAGACCGCCCTGCTGGAGCGAGCAAGAAAAGTGCCCTGTCAAAGTCGCGGAAAGGAACGAAATCCTAGCGGGCGCGCGTTCGCGCAGCGATAAGCAATAAATCTTGCTGTCATCGGCACCAAGTCGCTTTTGCGATCTGCGATCGGAACTGCCTACACTATTTTTCCTCAACTGGCCCACCGACGATTTTCTCAAAGGAGTCCGGAGTTTGCTGACGTTGTGGGCTTCGGTCCTCTGGTTCCTTCCCCTGGCTGGTTTTTTTCCTTTTTTCTAGAGCTCGCACGCTCTATCGATGCTATCCCCTTGCTACCGTTATCATATTGGCGGTTAATATCGTAATCTGCGAATGGGGGCTTGGTGTTGGTGGGTTTATGCCTCGGGTTCCTGCAGCTGGGAGCGCTCCGTACTAGGTGGTCGGGAAAAAATTAACGAGAAATGAATAGATGTGACTAGATAATCAGGTCCTTAGCCATATCAGGTCCTTGGCCATAGTACTGCTGTGAGGACGTGAGTCTTGTGGCGAGCTGAAAGGCGATAAAAGCAATGAAAAGACGAATGCGACTCCAATAGTTGGTCGAAAACCCATGTCGGCGGAGACGAGAGAAGGAGAGGCGCTCGGGACGGTGGCGGTGGAGTTTGCGTCTCTCTGGTCGTCTCCCTGTTGCAGGATCAGAACAGGATTGGTGGATTGATAGCCTGGACTTTGGGGGAGGCGGTTATAGGGGGAGGCGGTGGCGGTTGGGATCTCAGCTGGGCTTTTGTTGTCAGCCTTGAATGGCGAAATCGGGGGGGCTGAAATGTAATCACCTCGTATTTGAGAGGGTCGGAGCCTCGGATTGATATTGGGGCTTCGGATGGCGCGCCTATCGGACGTGGCGGGAGGTAGGGCAGATTCAGCTCCACACTACAAAGATGTGATGATCGACGACGGGCCCGCCATCTCATCACATCCCATGGCCATGGTCGTGGTATTGCTTCTTTTGCAACCCATCCAATCACTTTACAGTGCGAGAACGCCCCGCGCCTCGCGGTATTCGCCAGAAGGCAATTTTAGTGACGTGGCGCAGATCTCTTTTTGGGACGATCGCTTTGTCAGTAAATCCCACCGCTTCGTGGGACTGCCAAGCGCCCAAGTCCCCATTTCCCTCCGAGTTCCCACCCATTGGGCACCAGACGGCACCAGACTGCACAACCACAAATTCCTTACGCCGTGATAGCGCATGAGCTAGCTGGGCATTGAAACTGCTCGAAACTACTCATGTGATGGGGACATGGGACTTTTCCTGCTGCTACCTGGGTACATCTGGCCCATATTGCGGCCCAATCGCCCAATGGGGCGTCGCGGATCCTGTACAGAAAATTGCCGGAAAAGGAAGACTCAGTGGTCCAAGTAGATCTGAACCGCATTCGATTGCCGCCCGAATCAACAATCCCATAGGACCGGGTCATGTGATCGCTGCCGGTCCAGACCTCCTGACTATCTGTAGACGCCTTTTACACAATACTTGGAAACAATTGCAGGACTCTTAAACAACGCTTTGAACAGGTTTAAAAAATAGTGTAAGTTTACTCTCTGGATTCTACAATACTCTATAGGCCCCTTAAACAAGTGTGTCTGCAATTGTCTGAAAAAGACTGTGCCGCGGTGACGACTACTCGGATCGTCCCTCACTTCCCCGTCTCGTGCCCCTTGCTCCTCGACGCTAGCTGGCGACGCTACCTCTCCACACTCATCCATGCTGCATGCGTCCGCCGTGGGTGCCTGACGTGCGGAAAGAAAAAAGAGCTTAGCCGCTTCAGCCCACCACTCTCACAATTCCCAAAACCTAACCTAAATACGCCCTCCGAAGCTCGGCCGATAACCCAGCACCAGTAGATTAGCCCAGAGGAGGAAGCCTCGATCGCAAAACAAAAAGGCTATCCTAAATTCCTCTTGCCGAACGCGCCAAGCCTTGTATAATGCCCACACGGTACTCATACACCGCACCAAATACACACCCTGAACACCCTAATACCCCTGACTTTTTTTGCCTGCCCCATCTATTGACCCGTGGGAAAAAGTGAACTCGTTGGAAATCTTCGCGCGACTAGATGCAACTAAGGGAAAAAAAACTAACTCGATACCAGCAAGGAAAAGTGATGCAAGGTCTATTTCCCGTCACAATTCTCCCGGGGATGGCCGGAAAAAGTGTAGCCCAAAATAACAAAAGAAATTTCGAGGGTATGCTGAGTAGAGTACAGACAAATTTAGGAAAGGTCCATGCAGGTCGTAATACGAGTCACAAAAGTTGCCGAGGGAGGATAGCGCGCCTTGTAAAAATGTCCTTGTCGCGTGCAACTTTGAAAGGGTAGTGTTGGCGCACTAAAGATAGCCAACTCAAATTGCCACCATTTCAAGCCACATTTCAAATCCCGAATATTGGGAAGACTACTGTCGCCGTCGCGAGGTTGGTGGCGAGGGTACTGGCTGAGAAGTTGCTGCTGAACCAGGAAGCTCTTCAAGGAGGTCGAGGCATGTAGTCAGCACTAGAGAAAAGTTAGAGGACATAGGCGTGGAAACCTAATTGCTAGTACTGACTTGCAACAATCTCCTCCTCCCAAACACCCATTTGGTAGTCAACTAACCCATGTTTCTCCATGATATCACATAAGCGCACTATTTCTTTCCCCATGTCTTCCAAGGAGTTGTACTCTATTAAACTTTGAGGCGCTTGTGCTCTCTGACCCGAGTTGAGCACCTCTTGCGTCATTTCTTTCTGTCTTTGTAGAGTAGCTAGCCAGCAGGTGTTGAATTCATCCCAGAGTTTTAGTCGCTCGGAATGCATAGCCTCGTCGTCTCGAACTAGACCTATAGTCAATTCAGTTGCTCGCCCATAACTGCGCTGTAAAGGGGCGCTTACCCAGAGCTTCCGCATTGCCAAGTAGCCAACCGGAAATGGTCAGGAGTGATACTCCAGCCTCGCTCAGTCGCCCGTCTCGTACATGCTGAAATGTCCTCTTCAGCTCTGTTTGATATTGGCTGTATGCAGTGTCGAACTCGGATCCTCCCTGCGCGTTGTTTGACTGGGGAAAAGCCCCTTGAGAGCTGCCCTGATTGGAGTCGTTCATTCCAGCGGTGTAGGCCGGCGCAATCGTTTCTCGTCCAACGGGACTTTGCTGCGTTGTATATCCTAGCGGTGGATATTGGGAGGGCACATTCTGCGTAGCCATTGCGGTTGTAGGCGCGCTAGTCGGTCCGCCTTCGCCTGCCACATAATATTGTTGTGGAACGCCAAATTGGGTCGACAGCACCTCTATTGCTGCGGACTGCCGCGGTTGGTACGGTTGCACAGACTCATAAGGTGACTGTGGAGCCGCTGGCTGCTGCGAAGGCACATTGTACATTATATTTTGGCCATACTGAGAATATTGTTGCGGAGTGCGCTGCTGATCCTGGGCGTACTCTTGCGGATACGGCAACGCGCCCGACTGTATTGCCGATCCAACAAACTGTGTACCTTCTCCATAGGCGTAACCGTAACCTTGGGGATTCGCGCGACTGCCCGATGAGGGTGCTGAGGTGGGTGACTGTGCTGTTAGAGGCGTCTGTCTGTAGCGGTCAGACCCGCTAACGGCTGGATATTGCGTTGGAGTCTGGATGAGCCCTTGCTGGCCCGCGTAACCTGGTGGGTTGTTCTGCCTTTGCCGAGGGTCATTGTTTTCCATCCCAGTCGACCGGCCCTTGATAGGAAGCGTGAAGGGCGGATCGAGGGCCGTCCGATACGCCAGTGGCGAGAGAGGTGGGGTCGCGTAGAATGCCAGCTTTTCGGCTTGTATCGCGTTCTTGGTGGAGTCGAAAGAGAAGGGTGGATGTGTGGTGGGGCAAGATGATGGGGTCGAAGAAATTGAGAATTACAAACTTTAAGAGCAGGGACTCGTCAGAGCTGCAGAGCTGCAGAGGTGAAGAGATGGAAAGAGGAGAGCAAGACTCACATCAGGCTCTTGATTTTGGGAAGAGAGATAATATAAACAAAGCCTCGGCGCATCCCAATCGAGGGCTAATCGAGCCTTCTCGGCTGAGCCGTTGGATGATGGCGTACAGCCTCACTCACGCGCTGATTGGTGCAAAGGGTATCCTCGAACGGTCTGCGACGAGGTTCAGGTAGGAGGAGGCTCGAGGGAAACCAGGAATAGAAAGTCCACCACCACTGATAATTCAACACTGAGCAGGGCTTTTGTGTGGGTCGGGCGAGACACGTAGGCAGGCGAGTGAAAAAGGAACAAAAGCTTGTGAAAGAGCGGGGAGAATCCTGGAATGTATAGAAGGTGGCAGAAGGTGATGTTCGACAGGCCTACGAAACAAACAGAGATGGGAGACCTTGCAAGGCCAAATCGGAAAGAAGGCCAAAGGCCACGCGAATGCACCCGGCCTGAAGGATGATCCCGCAAAAAAACAGAGTGGCGCGCCTCTCCCAGCACCAGCAGCAGCACCTGGGCAGGGACAGCCGGCAGCTTACAAGCCCTTACAAGCCTAAGTCGATGATGATTCTGGCAACAACGATTCTCGTCCCGCGGCGCGCAGAACAGCCCGCGCAGCAGTGTCAGCAGCAGTGGTGAAGCGTTCGCGTGTCGACTAAAGACAGGCGTGCAACAATCCTACTATATATTTGTAAGCCCGCGCGCGCTGGGCACACTGGAAAGCCGGATTGAGGTCCTGAGCAGCCTCTGGAGGACGCACCTGGTAGAAGCCGTGGAAAGAGTCCCATTAGCCGAAGGACAATGCGCCGCTGCGAGAGACAAAAAGATTGAGATGAGGCACGACTAAAGCTGCTAGCTCTGGCGAGTGGCTTCCGGAGCAGAGAGGGCTGCCCGGCTCGGAGCAAGTCCTAGGGCTGGGGTGAGGGACGGGGGAGGGTAGTGAAGCTCGGGGACAGTGAAGGTTGGTGAAGATGTGGGCAAAAAGGTGAAGTGAAAGGGGTGGAGCAGCCACATTGGCATGGCTATCGGCGGACTGAAAGAAGGATGACACAAGCTTGAGCACACCTTGAGCGCACTCTGGGTATGCCGACGCCACCGCTCAGGTAGGGCCTGAAATAGATGCGGGTTGGGGACTTGGGAGGGGCACTGGCAGCCTGGGCAGTAGCGGAAAGGGGAGCACGCCGTGGTTCGGATGACGATAGGGAAGTGGCTTTGGCGGCGTGCGAAGAGACAGAGAAGAACGATTACGATGGTGCTCGTACCTAAGAAAACAGCCCGATATACGCGGGGCGTGGGCTAACATGAGACGGTGCTAGTCGCGTTACAGGATCTACAGATGGCCTGCAGGGCACTCAGGAAGAGCAGCAAGCTCAGGCCAGCAGCCCAGCAGCCCAGCAGCCTAGTAGCAGCCATTAGCAGCCATTAGCAGCCATCAGCAGCCATCAGCCATCAAGCTGCCCACGTAACCCAATGCCCCAATCCTCACCAGCGTCTGCCATTTTTCTGCCACCGCTGCCACAGCGGCCACAGCGGGCAGAGCGCGTCCAGATGCCCACTAGACGCACCAGATGCACCAGATGCACCAGATCCCGCTACTGCTACCAATGCTGCCACCAATGCTGCCCATGCTGCCCGATCAGACGCGTCTCTCCCGCGGTCGATGCTGATGCTCCAGCATTGCTCTGCCATGGTCCAGACCGGTACGATGGGCACGACTGACCCCTCCCCTTCCCTGTGCCAAGGGCTGTTCTTGGCTGCCATGAATGCCCTGAAGTTCCCTGCGATTAACGGCCGCCATGGCTCGTCGTCTGCGCACCCACCTGACCGCATGCCGTGTCCGCCATGTCCGCCATGTCCACCATGTCGGCCTTGAACGCGTGCGGTGGTGAAATCCTACCGTGCCATCTCCACTTGCTGCAGCAGCAGCAGCAACAACATTATTACCAGTATCATTGCCAGCACCAGCAGTAACAGCAGACGCAATGGGCAAGCAATAGCGCAGGAACAGCGCGGGGCAGCAGCCGCTCCTGCTGCCGGATGTGTGTTTCGTAATGTGGAGGTGACATCAGGCCTCCTCAATGCGCGGGGGCCTGATTCGTTTCTCGTCCAAGTCAAATCAAGCCAAATCAGAGTCAAATCATCAAACGGAGGCCCCAGCCTGCGCAGCATCAATTGGAGCGCGAGGGACCTTACCTGTGTCTGCTCAGTGCGTCAAGGGGCAATTTCGGTCGGCCACAGCTGTGAGAGGGACTTTTGCTCATCTCCTTTATGCGGAAGGCAGGGGCCCGCTTTACGACAACACGGCTAGCTTATCTGGTAGATCATCACTTTGCCACCTCCAGCCTCACCCTCGCACGCCTTGCTGATGATCGCTATGGGTAGGGCGAGGGCCTTGACTGGAGTCGCCTGCAGCCCCGGCACAAACTTTCGCACTGCCTGAGCCGAAACTTCGATTCCAAAGCCCGCAACCTCTGCATATTGCGAACTACCTCTGCGCGACACGCAGCGTCGGATATTGAGAGACAGCTTCGTGATACACGGCCTCCTGCGACTCTGGGCGAGTCGGAGCCACGCCTGCAGCCAGGCGCCATCCGACGCTGCTGCACCGCTGCACCGCTGCCACCAAGCCCTCTTGCAGCCGGTCGCGTTGGGTGCTCTATCACCACTTGATGCGCACCACTATGGTTCACAAGCTTCGCTCCTCGAACAACCATGATACGTTAATTCCGACCGTTAAAGGCGTTGTCTTCGCATGGCGGAGCATAGGCTTCCTCGACTACCCACCCATCGTGAGATGCTAGCCAGAATGAAACGACGCGTCGTTAAAATTAGCCTCCGCGATGTCCAAACACCAAAGCCGTCATCACGATCGCCGTTGATCGCCAAGCGGCCTTCGCACATCATCCCGATATATCCAGGCTAGGCGAGATTACAGGAGAGCACCCCCAGCTCTCGTCGCCTTCGAGAACGTTTCATTTCGTTCGACAAGTCCTTCTAGCGTTTCCATGGGAAATTGCGGCGCCTACGCCTATGGCTTTTCTGGCACATGATTCGAATCGGCCCCTCTAATCAACCAAACCCATGCCGGCCGGAGATCTGACCGGGCGCTCTAGAAGGGCTGCTCCAATTTCTTGACTCGTACCTTTAGCCCTAATTTTGAGTTCGCGCCAACGCCGATCAGGCACCATTGCGATGCAGCATGGCTGGCCGTTATGCTCCTTGCAGCGAAATGCAACGTTCGAGCATACAGTCCCCTGGCTTTAGCCGTTGGGGCTGAGCTTGGACGTAACTTATTGATTCTACGACGCTTCCAACTTGGATTTGAGCGTGTCTTAAAATGATTCGACTATGACGTTCTTGTTTGTCTCTCAACGCCGATCCGATACGCTCATCACGACCTCATACCCTATTTTGACTGCAAATTCAACTGTCCGCGATATCCGCAAGCAGTTCATGCAGGTATTCGAACAACGGGTGTGCACGTCAGCCGGTTCAACTGCTCGGCTGACCTTGGTGTGAAATTATCAATTCTCTCAGCCCGCCACCTCGGCGCACAAGGCGGTGCATGCTGCGGAAATTGATCTGTATTCTGAACTATGTAGACCTCTAAAGGCTCCTGCCGCGATCCTCCTTCGGTAGTGTAAAACTTCTAATAGGTCCTTGGAGGTATGGCTGGTCGGTGGAATTTGCAAGAGCTAACAAGCTTGCGCCTCGCTCGTAAACCTCGACGGAACTTGTTTCATGGCCGATTTTCCCCCGGGTCAGATAGGAGAACTTCATCGGCAATACTTGTACGCCGAGTACGTCGGGTGTGAGAGAAGCGCCGTCCTAACACAAGGACCATTGCCTCGGGTTGCAAACTGTCTTCTAAGGGCCCTACCGAGGCATCGGGCTACATATTGTACGATGTGCACAGTCACCCTCGGCAGTAATGGGCTCCGGCATCTACCTCATAAGTCTTTTTGATATACCTCAAACAGTTGCGGAGCATCCAAAACAGTCCTGATAATAAAATCCAGCATTCCAAAACCGTTGCTAGTCAAGGCAATAATATATACAGGCGATGTACAGGAGATTGTATGTAACCTCAACGCTTCACCCACGTAGGCATCTTGCGCGCTTTGATATGCCCAGGCTTCTTTCTTTCCACCTTTCTAGGATCACGGGTAACGCAGCCGGCTGTTTGGGGAAGTTTGATTAGCTTTCAATATGTCTTGCGGCACATTCGCTGTGGCGTGCATATGCGGGCGTGGGGTGATGCTCTGCGGCTCCGCAAACACTTCCCGCTTCAGAAGGAGGGATTCCCTTTCCTCAGCTGAAAATTGACGCACGGCTTCCACGACCACGCCCAGCCAATGACACCACCGAACTGAGAAAAAGTGTGATGATTGCTTTTCGCTGACTTACCTCTTCGTAATGCAGGCTTCAGTAATGGTTCATGCACCAAAAGCGCTTTCGCGACTGCCAACGTCAGGGCTTCGGCCTGACCCGTCACTCCTCCTCCTTTCACCAATGCCCACACGTTGTACTTGTCCAACCGCTGCGTCGCTTTCAGCGCCCAGACGGCACTCTCCCTATCGTGCAGTCTTCCGAACATCTGCGACAAAGTCTTGCCGTCAATCAACACCTCACCTTCACCCTCTACTAACCAGGCAATTGCTGATGAGGTCTTCCTCCGTCCTAGGCCCTTAGATCTTCCAAACTCATCTATGACACCAGGTTTTGCTTTGTTGTCGTGCGGATTGATATCCCTTTTGTACTTCTCCAATACCTCCGTGACTTCTGCCGGCATCAATTCCGGATGGATGTGGTTTAATCGATGCAGTAGCTCAATAATCCTGTGATATTTGGCCGATTTGATCGGCTCATTCACGACTAATCTAAATTGTGCCACCGTCTTCCATGCTACTCTTGGTGCGTGACCTGGCGGTACCACTGGAAGAGTTGCGTATTTTCGAACGAGGGATTGGAGGTGGATGAAATTATCGGTGAAATCAGGTTTTGCGCTAAAGTATGAGGGTGATGCAGGGACGACACGCAGTTTTCTCAAAATGCTGTCATCGGATTGTGATGGCTCTTCGTCAAAGTTGATAGGTGGCGTTGCAATTGAGGCGGTGGAGAAAGAAGTCGATGTTACGGGATAAACTGACCTGGCGAGTCGTATCCTTGGGTTGGTTTGCGATCTCGAGAGGCCTCCGAGCGAGGTTATGGCACTCCTAAAACTCCTCGAGAGTTCTCCTCCCTTCATGATGCCGCCGATTGGAGCGTGAAATGCCGCTACGGCTGTCGTTGATGAATTTGCCGGAGACTTCAACTTTCGTTGTTTGACACCAAAGTCAATGCGGCTCTGGGTGACTAAGCGCCAAGCGATTGGTGTAAAATCGAAAATATTTCCCACACTCCGCCTCGTCTCCAGGCAACTTCTCCTCCTCTCAACTTGATTCCTAACCTCGTTCAGTGAGAATTGTTCTCACACCCCAAGAACTACTGTTTAGAGTTTGAAGAAACGCAACGATGTCTTTCGGAAAGCTTTACAGCTTTAAGGTGAGCAACATGCCACTTCCAACCCCGCGATGAGTCTAACATCAAGCTTTGCCCAGGGCAACCCACGCACCACAGCCATCCTCGCTGTGGCCAAGGAGAACAAGCTCGACATTGAGCTTGTCCTGACGGAGCCAGCTAAGGGTGTCTCCACGGAATACCTGAAGCTTAACAAGCTTGGGAAAATCCCAACCTTCGAAGGCGCAGATGGCTATGTTCTTTCCGAGTGCATTGCCATCGCGGTCTACTGTATGTCTCCCATATATTTCCTGCCATGCTTACCCGCCAACGCTTTATATGATGAGAAATTTTATCATTCAGTTATCCCTGTCTGAAATTAACCTGTTGAGATATTCACACTCTGATATACACGACTTGCGCATTCCATTTAGCCTGAATCAATTACTGTGATTCGGATGCTAACCTTAAAACAGTGACTTCGCAGAACGAGAAGACCACCCTTCTGGGCAAGACCAAGCAGGACTATGCTTCCATCTTGCGGTGGATGTCGTATGCTAACTCTGAGGTTCTCGTCTCCCTCGGCGGCTGGTACCGTCCGATTCTCGGCCGTGACCCCTACAACAAGAAGAACGTCGAGGACTCTCAAAAGGCAGCCCTTAAGGCTGTGCACACTCTCGAGGAGCATCTCCTTATCCACACTTACCTAGTTGGTGACAGGTTAACCCTCGCTGACATCTTCACTGCCGGAATCATCGCAAGGGGTTTCGAGTACTTCTTCGACAAGGCATGGCGGGCTGATAATCCCAATGTCGTTCGTTGGTATGAGACCATCTGCAACCAGCCAATCTATTCAGCTGTTGTCGGCCCACTCAAGTTCATTGATGAGGCCATGAAGAACATGCCACCGAAGAAGGAACAAGCTCCCAAGAAGGAGCAACCTAAGAAGGAGGCGCCCAAGCCAAAGCCAAAGCCAAAGGAAGAGGCCGATGAGGAAGAGGAGGAGGATAAGCCTGCTCCTAAGCCCAAGCACCCTCTCGACCTTCTCCCGCGCGCTGCCTTCGTGCTGGACGACTGGAAGCGCAAGTACTCGAACGAGGATACTCGCCCCGTCGCGCTTCCTTGGTTCTGGGAAAAGTGCAATTTCGAGGAGTACTCAATCTGGAGGGTCGATTATAAGTACAACGATGAGTTGACGATGACCTTCATGACGTCAAACTTGATTGGTGAGTTGTTGTAAAATTTTCCGACCGGTAACCACAGGACTAATTAGCTTAACAGGCGGTTTCTTCGCCCGTCTTGAGGCCAGCCGCAAGTACATCTTCGGCGCAGCGTCGGTGTATGGCGTGACCAACGATTCTGTTATTCGTGGTGCTTTCGTCATCCGCGGTCAGGAGGTACTCCCAGCCTTCGATGTCGCTCCTGATTATGAGAGCTACGAGTTCACCAGGCTCGACCCCACCAAGGCGGAGGATAAGGAGTTTGTCGGTGACATGTGGGCATGGGACAAGCCTATTGAGGCTAACGGCAAGACGTACGAATGGGCAGATGGCAAGGTCTTCAAGTAGAGGACTTGTATGAAGGCGGTTTTCTTCTGCTTAAGCAAGGTAGGATGTTGGTACACATTATTGTGCTTTTTGATAATGAAACGCGTTATGAACCTGATGGATCTGCGGATGATGGGATAATAGGCTTGTAGCTTAAAAGCTTCGCTAGATAGACGAAAAGCTTATTGGCCGTGCGGGGCGGCATGGGAATAGATGAGCAAAGTCGACATGGCTAATGAGACAAGTAGTGATTTTGTATGTGTTCTGGAAGCTGTTGAAATGTTAGAAGATGCGGGGAAAACAAACGGTTCATGCATGTCTCCTCGCAATTGGTAGGTCTTTCCAGCATCCTTAGGCTGTGCATGCAGGCGTGACGTGCGGATTCCCTGGTCATTAGAGTCCGACCTGCCCGTGTCGGCTATAACTACCTGTAGGCTAAGGTAGCCAACGGTTAGACCAGCACTGAAGAGCTTCGAAACCAGATTACAAGGGGAGATACAGTTAGGCTAGGAGTTGAAGAGCCTCTTAAAACTCGCACAAAAGTCATCGCCTTTAGAACACACAGGGTCAAACGTCGAACTTGCTGTCAGCCCTGCCTGAGCTTCGACACGATTGTCTGGAACGCGCACAGCAGGCGGCTAAGCTTTCAGCTCTGCGCCCCCAAGTTTCGTAGCGTGCCCTGCTACCGCATTTAGGAAGGCGTTTAGAGACCGGGGCGCTCGACAGGCATCGTGATTGGCCGGGCGCGCGACCTGAGCAGGACAAGCCTTCAACGTCCTTTCTCTCTTCTCTCTTTTTGACTCTCCGCGATGAAACCTTGCGCCTAGCAGGAAGACCGAAACACCAAATCCTCCGAGAGCAAGCTTCCGAGAAGACCTAGCTCGGCATAATCGTTGCTGCGAAGGCCCAGAGACAACCAACCTGCCTCGCCTAGCCTTTCACCCTCTCCACGCTTTTGCGGCACTGCTGAGTTCGCTGCCTACCCATCCGGTAAGGCTGCGGTCGACGATATCTGAGCAGTCAGTCAAACTCCCTCCCCTGCCAGTATCCTCTCTCCCTCCCCACGCGCGTGCCTCTCTTGCTCTGCTCATCGTCTGTGGCAAGGTTTCGAGCAAAGCCGGCTACGTGCATTCCCTAGCGTGCTCACAGCCCTCGATCTTTTTTGAGCCCAGCAGCTTCCCGCATCCAGCAGCAGCTCCACCCCGTGTGTGTTGCATGTGACAGCCGGACAGACGACCAGCGTCTCACGGCAGCCAGCGGTTCCTACGGGGAGGAGCTTTAAGGCGCGACTCCAGGGCCCTGCCCGGGGGGAAACGAGACAACAAGACTGAGTCAGTCTCGGAACGAGTCGCTGAGTGCAGCCCGCCTTGCCCACTTATCGCTGGTTTCCCGGGTGTCTGTCTGGTGGCCCGCAAGGAGACACCGTTTGAGGCGGTCTGGTCTGATTCAATTGCCGTTCGTGGTGCCGCGAGACGATCTTTGTCTCACCTTGCCGCTTCTCTTGAGGGCCAGCGGGGGAAGGGGCGGTGCTATTGTTGGCTGTTGGCTTGCTCAGCGCACGCACGGCGAAGAGTTTAGGATTCCGAGGGAGCCGGTCGTCGGAGCGTGCTGTCGGCTGAAGCTGTCTTCATGAAAGACAGCGATGGAGTCCCGGGACAGGCTCGTCATGCATCCTATGCGGCGGTTGGGCCTGCCATCCAGGTAATATGCTTGGTGAGTGACCGTTTCCTGCTGTGCTTGTTGTCTTAGTCACTTCTTTGGTTCGGTATCGTCTTTGTGCGGAATTTACTGTTTATGTCTGTTTTCATATATCTCTATACACGTGGTTGCTCTCCGTGTGGCTGGAAATACTGCCAGATTGGGCGTCTGGGCCCTCCTGATTCATTATGTTCTGAACTTCATGAACGCTTTCAGTCCTTAAATAAGATCCGATCTAACAATACATGTAGGGCTCTGGAGGAGGCCCCAGCGAAGATAACGTAACGGGATTCCTCGTTCGCTCAACAGCAACAAGATGGGCAAAGAACTCAGTCTTGGCTGTCGATGCTGGTTCCCATCTCGCAGCCATTACCCGCATTCTCGAGAAGGACTTCCCGCGTAATTCTGGACCCGACCAAGCGGCTTCCCTTCACGCCAACCATGGGAACGGCGACAACAATCCCCAAAGCCCAAGGACTACAGGTGTCTCAACTTCCGAAGACGAGGATTCAGATGAGGTCGAGTCCTCTTCGGGAACGTCTTCGCCTACGATCACGACCTTAAGAACTGGCCCGTTTGCTGGACTCCCTTTCCCGCATGCTTGTGCGCGCGCCAATGCATTACACGTTGTCCGCGAGCACATCTCCACCTACCTCATCACGCACCCGCATCTCGACCACGTATCAGGCTTCGTCATCAACACCGCCGCCTTTCACAACACCTCCCGGCCGAAGCGCCTCGCAGCTCTCCCTTTCACCGTCAATGCCATCAAAACGCACCTCTTCAACAACATCATCTGGCCCAACCTAACCGACGAAGACGGCGGCGTCGGACTCGTGACATTCCAGCGCCTTGCCGAAGGCGGCAACATCGCGCTGGGCGAAGGCCACGGCCGCGGCTACATAGAAGTATGCGACGGGCTCGGCGTCAAGGGCTTCAAAGTCTCCCACGGCCACTGCATGCGCGGGCCTGGCCACGTCCACCGCGGCAGCAACGCGAACCTCCCCGAGCCCGCCACCACGCCCGGCCTGCCCCACGCCCCAACCCACTCCCACCACCATCATCACAGCAGCGCCGGCATGGGCATCACGCCCGTCCCAGGCGACGGCCTCGAAGGCCGCTCGCTATCCTTCTCGCTCCCGTCGCAGCCAGGGACGCCGCTCTTCTCCGGCAGCAACGCGGACGCGCAGCGCATGGCCGTCGCGCCGCACGACCAGTGCGTCATCGACAGCACGGCGTACTTCATCCGGGCCGAATCACCCACCTCCTCACACGCGAGCGCAGCGCGCGAGATCCTCGTCTTCGGCGACGTCGAGCCGGACTCGGTCTCGCTGTCGCCGCGCACCGCGCTCGTGTGGGCCGAGGCGGCGCCCAAGATCGCCGCGGGCATCCTCGCCGGCGTCTTCATCGAGTGCAGCTACGATAACTCGCAGGGCGACGCCGTGCTGTACGGCCACCTCGCGCCGCGCCACCTCATCGCCGAGCTGCAGAGCCTGGCGGAGATGGTGCGCGAGGCAAGACGCGAGCTGGAGCGCGAGCGCGAGGAGGGGCGGAAGGGCCGGAAGCGGAAGCGCGCGAGCAATGGCTTGTTGGGTATCGGGGAGGGCGGCGGTGGCGGTGGTGGTGGGAGCGGCATCGAGGAGCGGCGGCGCGCGAGCCGCGGGAGGGTTTTCAGTGCCGGCGTTGCGATGGAGCGTGTTGGGAGCCAGGACGATGCGCCGATGGCGGACTGGGCGGCGTCGCCACGCACGATGGCCACGGCGACGGGCGCGGCCACACCTACCGCGGGTTCGATCCTGCAGGGCCCGCTCGGTCTGGGGAGTGATGCGGAGCGTGTGAGGGTGGGGTTGGCAGGTGCTGGGGCGGAGCCGCCGCTTAAGGGGCTTAAGGTTGTGGTTATGCATGTGAAGGATACGTTGGCTGATGGGCCGCTGGTTGGGGAGAATATTCTCCGGGAGCTGGAGGAGCATGAGAGGATGTTGGCGGAGCAGGGGAAGGGGCTTGGGTGCGTATTCGATGTTAGTCGGAGTGGGGCGAGCTATTGGTTTTGAGGCGATGTTGTTGGTGGTGCTCACGAAGTGGTCATGGAGAGGCGTTTTGAGGTGAGGGTTCAGTTGTCCGAGTATTGGTTTGCTTTTCTTTTCCTTCCTGGAGACTGGACGGTGTGGGTTTCATGGTTTGCGTTTGGGCGTTTTCTTTTTACGTGCGAGCGGATATTAGTTTGGGCGGCATTTTTGTTGCGGGTTAGCATTTCTGCTGGGTGCGGATGTGGATGTAAGATCAGACTGAATATACCACCCTCTCTGCTATGTGTTATACCTGCGAAGGGCCGTTTGGTCAGTTCTTACCACGCTATGCGGACTTCGGGGGAGGATCTGAAGTCCTTTAACTTTGAATGTATGGAGGATCGCTATAGTTCTATTAGGTACCTAAAGGTATGCACGAGGGCACAGTTGGAATTCCATAAATTGAGTGGAGACCTCCACGGCGAATGGGACAAAGAGAATTATAAATCGCCTCCGAAACAGGGGAGTTTAGATAAGCCTACTACCTTTTGCGAAAGTGCTGCGAAAATCAAGATTGAGCGAGCCTCCCGCCCGCATACGCTCGCTTTACAAAAACGCATCTACAGCAACTAAAACCAAGTCTTATTTAATAAAGGAAGTATATAAAACTATAGAATAGATACTACTCTATAAATTTAAAGCGTGGTAGGTTGTTATCCCTTGACACGGTAGGTCCTTTGCCAAGGTCGCTTATATTCGCGACTGGATTCAATTGGATATTTGTATTAACCCAGCTTTTCCAATTGGTTGATTCTTATCGATAACCTAAGGACCAAAATTGCCGTGTCAAGGGATATAACGTGGTAGTAGAGTTGTAGATAGTAGAGCTTTATGTTACGGACCTTATACCCACGGCTTGGCTGCAGGTGGCGTCGTGGATTTCGCGAATATCGACGGGGTTGTTAGGGTCACGTGCTGCTCAGCAACGGGCGCTCAGCCGAGCAGTCAATACCAATGGCTTTATATTTCTAATCATGACGATTTGATTGCGTTGATCTTATTGGTTGGTTCTTATTAATACCGAATGGAACGAATTTCGGCAGGCTAAGGGATAATCCCTCCATCCGTAACAGCTTCATGCTTGTGGTGACAGTACAAATTATTAGTTGTATTGCGCCTGGGGTATGAGTCGGGAATTTAATAACCTAGGCTGACTCTAGAGCTTTGACAATTTCCCCCGCCCCCGCAACCGTATACTCTTACCACGGGAGTTAAATATGAGCCCCCCTGACCCTTAAAAAACTGCCCAGGACATCTCAAGGCCTCAATTTTCTGCCAATCACTTCATAATGCCTTTCCAACTCGACCCCGAAGTCGCAGCGGAAATGGCCACTCTCCTAGGCGGCAGACCTCCTCCAGAGCCCGTTCCGGTCGGAGATATCCAAGCACGCCGGACCTTTATCGATATCTTCCAAGCACTCCAGGCAAGCCTCATACCTCGATCCGACGATGTCACTCAGACAGACTACTACACGACAGCCTCCGACGGCCACAAAATCCTCCTCCGCTGGTACGCGAAAAAGGACACCGCCCCAAACAGCTCCGCGATATTCTACATGCATGGCGGCGGCATGATCGCCTCCGCCGTCTCCAACTACGACAAAGTACTCTCGCAGTACGTCTCCCTAACCAGCGTGCCCTTCCTGTCCGTCGAATACCGCCTCGCGCCCGAACACCCGTACCCGACACCGCTCGAAGACTGCTGCACGGGACTAACCTGGCTGCACACCAACGCGCACGCCCTCAGCATCGACACCGCCCGCATCGCCATCATGGGCGACAGCGCGGGCGGCGGGCTGGCAGCCTGTCTTACGCACCTAGCGCGCGAGCGGGACGGCCCACCGATCGCGAAGCAGATCCTCATCTACCCGATGCTGGACGACCGCACCACGGACCCGGACGCCGCCGTCCTGCCCTTCGTGACGTGGAACTATCTGGACAACGAGACTGCCTGGGCGGCGCTGCTGGGCGCGCGACGCGGGGGCAACGACGTCCCGGTGACGGCGGCCGCCGCGCGCTTGGAGGATGCGAGGGGCTTGCCCGAGCTGTATTTGGATGTTGGGGAGCTGGATATCTTCCGTGATGAGGATATTGTGTATGCGTTGAATTTGGTGAGTGCGGGTGTCAGTACGGAGTTGCATGTCCATCCGGGGGTGCCGCATGCGTGGGAGGTATCTTCGCCCAAGGCGGGCGTGTCGAGGCGTGCGATGGCGGATCGAGTGAGGGCGATTATGGGGATTAAGAGTGTAGGAGGTGAGAAGGCGAGTTCGTGGGGAGGGAGTAGTAGAGGGGGGGGCTTGGTGGCTCCGGATAATTCATAAATTAGACGCTCCGTAGTAGAATGTTAGCCGAATTCTGTTAGATCGGCACATGGTTACGGGGTAGGCACGCCAGATGTTAGATCTCCTTAGTAACTACTATAACCCCCTTCTTAGCTCATAGAGCTGTAGCTTGTCTAGAGCTATAGTTTACTACGCCCCAGCTAGGCTTAGCTATTGCTTACTATATACTCGTTATTTCCTATATCTTGTCTATCCCCTATATACTTATCCTATAGTTACTATTTAAGAATTACTAATTTATATATTAATGTCTCCTCCTAAACCTATGAAGAAATGCCAAAAACCAAACATGGAATAATTGTCTCAGGATAGGACATACCTCGTTAGCAGTTACTTAAACTACTCTTAACTCATCTCCGTCGCCAGTGTAGATCACATCAGTTCGCGACACCAACAGCTCACGACGTCTTTTTCGAGACATGGCAAACGCGCGATGGAATGAAGACTGGAAACTTCACTCATAAACACTGTGGTGTTGATCATCTCCATGTCGTTCATTGTGCTGGTGTTGTCCAGCCATACGAAGGTGTAGTTGCGTCGCTGCTGCCATACAGACAACTCAAAGTTCATGACCACGACCTCGCATTGCCAGTCATACAAGTACACGTCAACCATGTGCACTCCTCATTTATACCAAGTCCACCGCTCGGAAGTAAACCAGTAATCCTTCAGAACCACTTTCCTTCAAAACCTCCAGACACTGCCCTACGCCCATCATGCCCGAAAGAACTCTTATTATCGACCAAACGATATGTCGGTCATATACTTGAATGCTCTTTCTCTTTTCCTTCCCGAACGATAAAGTCATTCACTCCGCTGCCAGAGCGCCTACAGGTGGTCTACAGGCAACACTTGCAAAATTTCCGTACCTAGCTGGCACGATTAGACCTATTGATCAGGTCACCGGAAATCTTGCTGTCCACTACTCCGAAGATGTTACGAAGTTCCTCGTAACAGATCTCTTCAGCATGAAGAGACTCTATGATTTCAAATACGATTACGAAGCTCTCAAGGCAAAGGGCATGCCTCCCATTTTAGAAACCACGAAGGTATTGAGTCTCCAATTGCTGAAGGTCCGACGATGTTGGAGGTATATCCAATACCGATATCGGGCGTTCAGGCTACCTTTATCCCTGGCGGACTTGTCCTCAGCATTTACATACATCATACCTTGGAAGATGGGATTGCGAGAGGTCTTTTCTATAAGCATTTTTCAGAGAATGTTAGGTTACGGAAGACTTAGAATCTAATCTATAAGGAGAGATCTAGTGCCAGACACCCAGTTCTCATTGATCTACTCACTGATATATCATTTAGATCGTAATGGCCCATTAGATCAACGCCTTGCACTCGATGCTCTAATACCGCGATCCGAATCTTCGATTCCGGTGTGCCCTGAGCTTACTACCAAAGATGCACTCCCCGACTTCGCTCTGACACGCCAATATCCGGTTACAGTCAGCAGCAAGCTATTCACCATACCTATTACCCGCATACTCGTGCTCCGAGACGAGGTAGTCAAAATAACAGATCACAAAATCTCAGTATTCAGCGTTCTCGCTGCGTTGATTTGGTCATCTACCACAAAATCAAGGTCAGTACCACGAAGTCTGCACATGACATACCTTTACGAGCCACTTCTCGGCCAAAACCAGCTGCGGAGTGGATCTGCGATTAGCCCGCAATGACATGCGCTAGAGGGCTGGATCTAATTGGACCTGGCCGGAATTTTTGCCTTATAATCAAGAAGATTGTCTTTGAAAATAGACTAAAGGAGGCGGAGGAGATGTACGATCGGGCACTGCGAGGATACGAGAAGGAATTGGGAGCGGAGCATACATCCGCACTCGGCACGGTCAACAATGGGCATTCTCTACAATAGGGTTGCACATAATCAACGTAACCGTAATCGGCCTATAGATTTTGATTATCATAAGATCGCCCCATCTGGCTATGATTGATTATATTGATTATATTAGTTATGTACTAATTTCCTAATTAGGTAAGTACGTGTAAATATAAGTAGATAATAATCAAAAAAGAACTATAGATAAGATATACTGTGACGAGTTAGTGCGTATATGTTAACTTTTTCTAAGCAAGCCCGTATGGACGTTTTTTATATAAAATAGTAGGCTTAGCGCTTTTTAGTAAGCGTCGATTATTAAGAGGAAAATTAAGAAGCAACTTTCTTAATACTAAAGCTTTATTACTATATCCTTTCCTTATGCGTTCTTACCGGATGATAATATTGATTATTATAATCACAAGGGCTGATTATGATTATGATTAGTTAGATTGTATAATAATCATAACTTATGTAACTAATAGAATAGTTATATGCATCTCTGCTCTACGGGGACCAGAGACGGCTAGATAAGGCGGAGAAGATGTACAATCTGGCGCTGCAAGGATGCAAGAAGGCACGGGCAGAGCATACATCGACACTCGACACGGTTAACAACTGGAAATTTAACTTCTATTCAAAACGAGCTCAAGACTTTGCAGAAATACGCTCCAATAGCTGCTTCTCGATCCGAAGATATCCTTTCTTTCTCGCCGCCTCAACCGCGGAACCGTATTTACCGCCGGGTACATTCGGATCTGCCCCATGACTGAGAAGAATGTCAACATACTTCGGATCATGATAGGCCGCAGCTTGCAGCGCCATCCCATATTTTCCCATTCCACTTGCATTCACGTCTGCTCCATATTCGATAAGCATCCTGATCACGCTTCCAGCTTCTTTCTTTGCCGTCGAGCCACTGGCGCAACATGCCGCTTGCAACGGTGTGCCGTATTTTCCTCCAAGCTGATTCACATTGGCACCTCGACGGATTAAAACCTCGACGGTGGATTGGCCAGCGTGCTTTGTTGCCGCTGAAAGCGGGTTGCCGTACTTGCCGACATTTGTGTTGATCGGAGCACCTCGGTCAAGGAACAGTTCGACGTGACGGTTCCTGCCAAGTCGGCTTGAAGCTTGGAGAGTCGACCCGTAGTAGCCTCCTTCGAGCGAGACGTCAGCTCCAGAGTCCAAAAGAATGTTGACGAGCTGGTCTGAGCCTTGTTTAGCGGCTGCTTGTAAAGCCGTGGCAAATTTCCCTCCTACTGCGTTTACGTCTGCGCCGTTTTCCAACAAGAGCTTTGTCATGGAGACATGACCGTTCTTCACAGCTGCTTGGAGGGGGTAGCCAAAATCTCCTTGGGGGTGAACTGGGTTGATGCGAGCTCCTCTTTTAAGCAACACCTCTACAACTTTCACATTGTTAGTGTATGCGGCCACTTGAAGAGGCGTCCACAGATGTACTCCACCCAGCATTATGTCATCCTCTGGTCGCTTAACGTCTTCTGCTTCAAGATCTGCTCCAGCGCAGATCAAGCGCTCAATAAGCTCCAATTGGCCAGCCTTTCCGGAGCCACAGGCGCCTATCAGAGGGGACTGGTGGAGGCCTGGCGCATGTGGGTTTGCGCCTCTATCCAGGAGGGTATGTGCGATATTGTAGTAGTCCTTGCTTATTGCCACCTGCAGCGGCGTTCCCCAATAACCGTACGGAGGTGATGGATCGATTTCTGCACCATGCTCTAGGAGAATATTGAACAATTGTTCATCGCCGTTCATGATCGCTTCAGCTAGAGGCGTGCCCCAAAAACCAGCTCTGAGGTTCACATCTGCTCCTCTATTAATCAATTCCTTCACAACTGGAACAGCTCTCAAATCGATGGCTTCATGCAGCGCGGAACCATGATATCCAGGATATCTGGCGTTTACATCACAGCCAGAATTCAGCAGTAGTTGCATCAATTCCCAATCCCTGACTTCGATGCTGACCGCCAATGGAGATTTTGTTGCCTCAGGACCACCGTTAACGTCAGCGCCATGTCTGAGCAGGAGCTTAGCCCTTTCCAGCCTCACTGTACCTGTCCAACGATTTGATATTAATGCTTCCCCCCCGTACTGTCGAACGTCTGCGCCTTTGCTGATTAGGAATTCCAGCATCGTGCAATCTCGCATCTCGGAAGCGCGACGCAATGCCAATGTACACGCCTGACCGTCCTCATTTATGCCCAGCGCGTTGTCGAGGAGTAGCTGCACGAGCGCTGGATTATTTGTCGCTGCAGCGACCTCCAGAGCTGAGTGATAGCTTTCAGTCAAAACGGGTTTCTCTGTCGTGGTATGGTTGAATTCCCCATCACACCTCATGTCAGCACCACATTGCAGAAGAAACCGAACGATTTCTTCATAGTTGTTCGCAAGAGCAGCACGAAGCGCAGTCCCATACTTCCCGCCGACTGGAGCGTTAACGTTGGCTCCTTTATGTATTAGCATTCTGACTACGCTCTCCAATCCTTGATTAGCTGCGGCTTGGAGCGGCGTGCCCATTCTTCCACCAGTTTGGTTGACGGACGCCCCATGATCCAAGAGCAATTGTATGATAGCTTCATCTTCCCCAAATATGGCGGCCTGTAATGGGTTCCCATACTCCCCACTTGAATGTACAGGATTGACATCGGCTCCATAGTCTAGGAGAAGTCGAACAACTTCTTCTATCCCACGATATGCGGCAGCTTGCAACGGCGAGCCGCTCTCCCCTCCGCACACATCATTTGGCCTGCTACCTGCTTCTAAAAGCCATCTGACCGCTGTTGGGGAGCTTTTCAGCACGGTAAATTGAAGGATGTTTCCATAACTATGCCACTCTGTCAGTGTGGAAACCAGTCGGGTACGAAATCATGCTTACCATTCGTGTTCTGCATTGACATTTGCCCCGCGATCTATCAGCATCTTAGCTAAATACTCCTTTGTGTCATAGTTTAACGCTTCTTCCAGGGCTTCGTCTCCGAATTGAGCCCCCAGCTCGATCAATTTCTCCGCGGCTTTGAGGTTACCTCCGAATATGGCTTGGTCTATGGGAAATTTGGTGGTTCGACCTTTAGCATTGATATCTGCACCATTCCGCAATATTAACTCGAAGACTGCCTCGTCGCGTGATTGAATTGCAGCTTTGAGTGGAGTGCCATAGACCCCTCCGCTGAATCCATTAATATTAGCCCCTCTTTGCAACAAGAGCTGGATGATTGGAATATCGCCCCGTTTTGCGGCATTGTGAAGCGCTTGACTCCCGGGACGTTTGAGCGACATTTCAGCCCCGCTGTCTAGAAGCAGTCGTATAGTGTCGATGCTCGCGTAGGTACCGGCCAAATCCATTGGATTGTAATATCCATCCGACGGAGTGTTGACGTCAACGCCATTTTGAATAAGAACAGCTGTAGCCTCGTCGTTCTCGCCGAGGAGCGCACTTGAGAGTGGCGGCCCTTTGTATTCGCTCCAAGTATACATGTCATGACCATAGTCCAAGAGCACCTGTATTACCGCAGGGTCTCCATGCTCGGCAGCTATGTTCAATGCGCTGCCGGAATGGCCACTTTGCGCGTCTATCAAGGCCCCTCCGTCGAGAAGCTTTCTCACGACAGTAGCATTCCCGCTAGATGCTGCCGCATGCAGTGGACGCCAAAAAGCTCCGCAGTATGGTGAGTTCACATCGGCGCCCTCTTTGAGTAGCAACTCTACAATGTCTACGTAGCCTCCTGAGGCAGCTGCAGCGAGACCAGAGCCCAGGACTTCTGCGCTAGGCTTATTTTTCTCATCTACGGAGAGCAGATGTTTGACGACCGGGAGCAGTCCATGGATGCATGCATAGTATATCGGTGGCTCGAAGTCCTGCTTGTTCCGCCTGAACCTTCCCAAAGCGACCTCCTTCTGCTTTCTTCCCCACACCAAGTTTCTGCTAGGTTCGTACAGATTCAGATAGTTCATCAAGCTGTTTTCGTTCTCGGGACCGAAGAGCCGAACAAGAAGAGCTTCCACTACCTCACGTTCAGTATCTAGAATCCTCTCTAGGTGTGTCATCCAGTGCAGGGCGGAGTAGGCGAGGAACGGGAACTCTTCTTGCTTGAACTCAGAAGCTGCCTCGCCGCTGTTGAAATCCAAGATATATATCAAGCACATCTGTGTAATATGGCTATGGCTCAGCGCTGCGTTAATTGCCAGGGAAGGAGGAATTAAATTTTGAGACCGATCCGACAGCACATATTCTTTCACAGACATGTGCGCAAATTGCAGGACTCGAATGTCGGGTGCTACTAGTCCGTACCTATACAAGCCTTCCTTCCATATTTCGGACGTCGAATCCCGTGGTAGCTCGCTAAGGGAAACAAGGCTTGAGCAAACCTCCACCAGGTCATAGGCATCAGTGAATCTTTCTTCAGTGCTGAACATTTGCGTTTCGACGTTGACAGCCGTAGCTTCTGCGACTTCCTGGATAGTCATAGGCCTGTCAGAGAATGCGAGGAGCATTAATACTGCTCTCATCTCTCGATGACAGTTTGAAGGAATATTCTTGATGATTCGCTCATATGTTGCGTCTAACGTCTTGGGGAGGTTTTTTAGCTCCTTCCGGATGCCTGGCAGCTTGAGGCATTTGCGAAGCTCCGCTATCTGGCACACGACCCAACGGAACCTGAGAGGTCAGCCTACGTCAGACCAGTAAAGTATCTCATTACTTACATACCATTTGCACCTTTGAGCAGCGTTTCTTCAATTTCCGTCTTGACGGGCTGCGGCCACTTTTTAAGCCGAGCGTCATTAGTAAGACAAGAACGGACGTGACGTCTGATGTCCTCATCTACCAGTACTGCTTGAAGGTCAACGTCGATGTCGCAGATATCTGACATTTCTCTTGTAATGTCGGCTTCTGGTCGACTTGCAACAAAGATGTTGCACAGCCCAGCCGAAGATTTCATCTCTATCAGGGCATTAAGCATTGCCGAGCACTCTTCGTCTTCCTCGCTCTCTCCACATTCATCCAACGCGTCGATGATAATAAAAGTTAGAGGAATTTGTCCCAATAGACTGACGAGCGTTTCTAGAAGCTGGTCCGCACTTGGAGACGCTCCTTTGCATTCATCATACAAAGCTTCAATCTTCGCAGGGAGCGAAGCGGATTGCGAGCAAACCTGACGAACCAACGACCGTAAACATCCGTGAAAAGTTTGTTTGTGGTTGTCAGTGAAGTCGAAAAAGTAATATATGACCATCTGAATTCGTTTGAAAGATGCGCTGGAGAGGTACTCGACGACTGTCGAAGTCAAGACCGTCTTACCCGCCCCTGGGATTCCATGCAGCCACATAAGTTGGTTGTCTCCCTCTCCAAACGCTTTGAACTGCGTTGAGTTAAGAAGCCATTCACAAGTGCCGGCTTCTTTCTTTTTCTGTGCCGCATGGTGATTTGTACTAGGCTCTGGACCTTTGAGCCACTCTAGAATTCGATCCCGCTGCTCCTTCGCTCTAATGTCGACAACTGTAGATTTGATGTCGCTGACTGCTTCCTCGATCTCCGCGGTTGATTTTGCCGTGTCTCCTGTTAGGGCAAGAATGAATGCCGTCTTGTGCCCATCAAGCTTTTTGAGAAGTTCATCAATCTTCTTGGCCTCAAGGGGCCACTGAAGCCTTCTCCGCACATTAGAAGCCTCCGTCAGTGCGGTCAATTTCTTCTCCAGCGCTTTTAAGGTTTCGGAGCAATCCATAAACGGTCCCTTGGGCTGATTTAACGACTTGAGTATCATGAACCGATAGTCGCTGGAGTCCTCTGCGAGTGGCTTAAGATGCTCTAGGTTGCTCCTTAGGCCGCTGACTTCGCCGATGGCGTTCTGGATTTCCTTCGGAGCATTTTTGGCTTTGCTGATGTAGTTATAGCATTGAGACAGGACGATGCCGCTGAATTGCATCAGCTGTATCACTGTAGCGGCTTCGGCCATATTGCGCAGGACAATACTATAAAGGCGAAGAGTCAAATAGATGCGACGAAGCTTATTCTTACGCTGCGAGCAAGGTTTGGAGGGGCATTCAAAGAGTGATACTGGGCTCTTTAAAAGAGTTACCACTTGAGCTTGAGTGTGGCGCAGAGGCTAAAACAGTACGTGTTGGTTGCAGCGATATGGTTGGGCAGGAATAACCGCTCTGGGCTGCAAAACTTCGTATCCCTAGGACGAGCTGAAAACATGCTCACAAAGTTCCGAAACATGCAATGTCCACGGACAACCAGCTACCATAGGAAGAGCGTCCCAGCTTTGCCTGGAGCTGAAAATTTAATTCCTCATATTCCCTGACACTTTCGAGACAAGCAGTCTGGGGTATGGAAATTATACGACAACACCAGCTGCAGCTTCTGCCTTTGGTACCTTCTGGGTGCCTGGCACGGTCGTGTGTCAGTTTTCTTGAAGTTCAGAGGTTGGCCACCGATGCCCACAAAACAATATGCTGGACGAGTTCTATTCGAAGTATGCGGAGAAGCGAACTGCAGAGGAATGGCTTGATAATCACGGTGACGATGGTTCTGGAAGAGTCCTCCACATGCTTTCCTGCTTACATAAGCAGATTCCCTTTGCTTCCATTTTGGTCAGTATCCTTAGCAATCACTTTGCCACCGTAGACATAGGCCTATATAAGGGCCTATGTTCGTCGTAGATAGAACGAGATATTCTCAATATAAAATTATTCATTCTTTATCCTCAGATCCAGTTCATCACACGGTTTTGCCTCCGCCATTGCCGATGACGGAGAAATGGAGTGGACATCTAGATAAAAGCTCAGGGGATGCGTATGAGGAAGCCAGGTCACTGACCACATACTTTCCCGAATCGGATATCTATACAGGCAAAACTCCTTAGTACTATGGGTTTTGGCGCCAAATGTATCGTAATAACGTGTTCCACCACTCATTTGTCAACCCCAGTCATTCGACACCCCAAAACCAAGACGGGTCTTCGCACGAAAACAATAATAACATTAACACAACCTAATTAATTACTTCAAAAAGAGGCTCGACTACTTCTTGCTAAACAGGCCTTTCAAGAGAATCAATTTTCAAGTCTTTTAAAGGCTGCAACCTCGTACAGTACTACGTCAAAAGATTGGGTCGCCTACCTAATTCCCCGCCAAAAACCACTAAACTTATTACCTTTTAGTTTAAAAAGCTCAACAATAAATATTTTAAATAAGTAAAAAAACTTAAGAATTAAATAAAACTATACCTAAAAATTATTTTAGCTATTTATTAAAAAGTATATATTAATTAAAAGGGGTGCGGCGCTAGTACTTTCTAGCTCTATTAGACGGTAAAAAATAATTTTAATAAGGAATTTTTTAAGTAAACTAATAGAAAAGGTAATAATTTATCGTATTTAAGACTTTTATAGATTTTTATTATATAAAAGTGACTACTTACTTACAAAGATCGAGAGTTTCGTTGGTTTTTGGTGGTGCATTGACCAGGCGACCCAAACTTTTGACGACTGACTGTACGATGTCGAATGACTGGGGTTGACGAATGAGTGGTGGAACACGTACCAATGGTATTGTTATATCAACAGTCACGTGTAGGGCGAATAAGCAGTAAAACTTCAATAAAAAGTGGATCTTAAAGCCTAAAGGGTATATATTTCCTCCTAATGGGCCAGATATACCCCCTTCTCATACAACTAGTTATACCGATGTTGGCGGTAGAGCTTAACGATATCGTCAAATGTCAGATTATCGTTAGTTACACCAAAAAAGGCTTGATCAGGGCGTGCAGATCGTAATACCAGATATATCGTTATATACCCGATATCGTATTAAGGAGTTTTGCCTGTATGCCGCAAGTGCATGAGCCACGCCAACTGCAAATTGGTGACTCAGTGGCTAATTCAGTCATAGAGTGGTTATCGATAAGGTGCAAGAGGTGTAAACATCCCGCAAACTTCCTCCAGTATCAATCGTCGTCCTATCACCGTTTTAGTGACCGAACCCCTTATTAATGCTAACCAGAATGTCTAATGTCCTCATTGTTGATGCCACCCGTGGTCTAGGAGCTGAATTGGCCAAATATTACACTTCAACCGGTCACAATGTCCTCGCAATAACCCGAACCTCCAACCTTCCACCTAACAGTAAGCTCCAGCACCCAGCTCTCCATACCAATTCCTCCTAATTCCCCTCAAACAACATGCTGACCCAACCTCCACTCCCATCACATCATCTAACCCCTTGTCCAACCCTCTCTTCTCCCCTCCTGCGCCCTCCCGCTCACTAACGACCACCAGCCAAAAACATAACCTACATCCTCTCCATCGACATCTCCGAAGACGCCGGCAGCACGCTAGCGCGCTATCCCCAGGGTTGCAAATCAATCAACGAGACTTCAATATTGAGTTGAGTTGGGTGCTAAGACTCAATCAATTTAACCAACTAAGAGTTTGCTGGCTTGGCAATTCAATTAATTTAGAGGCTCCGATTAAGTTAAGTTAATTAAAGAATATTAAAGCTTTGATATTATAGAAAATATTACTGGAGTTTAATATAGAGTAATGCTCTAAACCTTATTCTTCTTAGTCTCGCCTACTAAAAATAGTTTACCTAAGTATTACCTATTGTTTATACCGTTATATTGCCGCTTAAGTCTTACTCCTAATTCTACGATATTAGTTTTACTACTACTGTGGCTTTTAACGCGTTAGATGATGGCTAAGCGAATACCTCAGCCCTTTCTACTGCTTGTTCTAATCCTACTATACCTACCAACCTCTAGCGCGCCTCAGATTATAGTGTAATTAGCAATACCAACGCGTTAACTACTAAATTTAGCCTTACTAACTTGCTCCTTACTGCTAATCACGCATAACTACAATCTAATATAATTGGAGCTTTAATAGGGCTAGGGTTATGGGATAGGGATGGCGTTATTAATATGGTAGGTAGGCAGTTAAAGCGGCTGGCAAAGGAAGAGGCGATATTGATACGGGAAGGTGAGTCAATACCATGCTAAGACTTGTGATATACCTATATTAAGAGCCAGGTGACAAAAAGGACAGCAAGAAATGATTTAGGTGTCGTTAAGTAGGTTGTCCCAGTGTGGTTTTAGATAAGCCTTATCGCGATAAGACGCAATAGATATCCTTATCACAATAAGGATATCCATTGCGTCTTATCGCGATAAGTCTTGGCATACCCCAAAAAATTTTCAGTCGCCTTCTTCTTCTTTATTATCGTATAAATATGGCTTCAGAAGTGGAATCAGAAGCTCTCGACTCTATTAATACCTCTAAATCAAAAAATACAAGAGGTCGCTCAGCTCTTTTGACATAGGAGCATACCCGTCCAGTAGGCAGTAACGAGCCCGTACAAAATAAAAAAGCCCGTCTTTTATTCTATTGTAAATACTGCACTACAGAGTCATACGCTATATAGTTAACTTCTAACTTCCAAAACCACTTGGCGTTAAAGCATGGCATTATAGTTAAGCCTGAAACTAGTTATACAAAAGAAGTAATACGGGATTAATTAAAAGACCTTTACCTTAAAGCATTATCTCAAAATGAGACAGAAGAGCTAGATTTAGAAGTCCTCCAAGCAGTCCTAAATAAGGAAGTTATTAATAAGGCCCTTGTTACATTAATTGTCGTACAAAACTTACCCTTTTAGATAGTTAAGTGGCTAGAGTTCTATATCCTTTTACAGTTAATTAATCCTAAAGTAGACGGCCATGTAACTATAGCCCATTCAGCAGTTAGTAAAAAGATTTATAACTTATAGCTATTACAAAAGGATATTATATAAAAGAGGCTGCAGTCTGCACTAACAAGTATTTATCTCTCTATTAATATCTGGACCTCTCTAAATAATCACCTTCTCCTTGCGATTTATGGCCATTTTATTAATAGCTAGGAAAAGCTTATAAACGCTCTCCTTAGCCTTCATACGGTAGCCTCTTATAGTGGGGACGAGCAATGGAATACTCTCCTTTCAGTGCTTAAGGACTATGGGATTACGTAAAAGCTGGGTGCCGTTATATCCAATAACTATACTGCAAATAATAAGCTCTGTTATATAATAAGCGACTGGCTTCTTCAGAAAGAGGGAATTGAATGGAATTCTACCCACCAATGGATCTACTATTAGGGTTATATTCTAAACCTTGCTATATAGGCTTTCCTTTTTAAAAACTTAATCAGTCTTAATAATATTAAGTTATATAAAGAAGGAAAAGATTTAGATCTAAAAAAGGAGCAAGAGAAGAGTAATACATTTTAGAAACTTGGTGCACTTAGAAAGCTTTATAACATTACCATATATACCCGTAGCTCAGCTGGTCGTATAAAGGAGTTTAAAAGTCTTACAGGGAGAAGAATTCCACTTAATAATTATATAAGATGGAATAGCTGGTATCTTATGCTTAGCGAAGTAATTTAGAAAGAGTCTGCCCTTAATACGTATACTAAGCGTAACCTTAATATACTTAAAAAGGACTATCTTAGTCTAAAGGACTGGGAGGCTCTTTGTATAATAAAAAATTTTCTTTAAATATTCTACCAGGCAACCCTAAAATACTAAAAACACGAAGCAACGCTTAGGGATATACTCTTTATAATAGATGTTATAATTAAACACCTTAATAAATCCTAGGTTGGTCTATCTCCCTTCTCTACTTTTTAATTTAGCTAATATTATATAATAGAAGGAGTATATATCTAATAAGGAGTTCTCTAAACGCATTAGAAATGCCTAGAATACCTTTAATAGGTATTACCATAAAACAGACAACTCGCCCCTTTATGCCGCTGCACTTATTCTTCACCCAGCCCGTTATACAAGATATATTAAGCAGGTTTGGAAGAAGGAGTGGCGTAAGCCTATACTTAATAGCGTTAAAGAGCTTTAGGAGAGATATTAGAATAGAAGTTCTATGCCCAGAAGTATGTTATCGTATAAAAAGCTAGCTCCAGCTTAAGACCTTAATGAATTTAATAAGATCGCCGAGGATCTTAATAGCATGGTATTTTAACTAAAAAGTTAGGATAAGTATGAGGACTTTATCTCTAAGACACTGTATAAAATTTTAATAACTGCGCTTTAGTAGTAGTCTTAAGAACAACAACAAAAGCGCTAGCCACGGCTCTCGCTTATGGCAATTGAAATTCTCTCAATTCTAGCAATAAGTAATAACCCAGAGAGAGTCTTTTCAAGAGGATGTTGTACGGTATTATAGGACAGAATGCAGATAGATCCTAAAACTCTTAAGAAAACAGAGTGTTTAAAGAATTAGCATCAGAGAAGAATTACAAGAGAGATAGGGGATTTTTCTTTAAGTATTTAGCTATTATATAGTTAGGGGAGAGGTGGATAAGGACCCTATAATACCTTATATATTCCTACTATAATATCCGCAATA
>Ga0307507_10001090_pt1 | contig 60261 bp, 43 predicted proteins | sample 7_EM_MG_FD_207223 | JGI IMG/M metagenome (GOLD analysis project Ga0307507, IMG submission 207223) | Populus trichocarpa ectomycorrhiza microbial communities from riparian zone in the Pacific Northwest, United States - 7_EM | ecosystem: Host-associated > Plants > Roots > Unclassified | place... | reverse complement strand
TTGTGGCTAAAGTCAAGTTGAACTGGAATTCAACCGAACAGTCGCCTCAGAATCAGATTGGAGCTCCAGATCAACTCCAATCTGAAGCCCTCATTCTGATCTGAACTTGCAACCGAACGCACCCTTAGTATGCGCTTACGGTTCGGTGATCAACTACGTTATTGTTTTCTTTTGACTATTCTAAGCCACCAGCGGATTTTGGTATCATGTATGCAAAAAAAAAAACCAAATGCCCAACCCAAAACCGCCCCGATTAATACTTCACGTGTTGCCTTTAAATTGTTAACTTCGTGTAAGGTATAAAACCCCCCATTTAAAGAACAATTTTGCCACCCAATGCAGATGCCATAGAAGAGGAAGAAAATAAAATAATGATACTGTAACAGACTACCAGCACTGCGCTGAGACACAAGATCGTCGCCCAAGAGGCTCCGAGACAAGATCGACCCTACCCTCGTATGTCTCGGATATGGTCAAATATTGAGTCATAGACTTCGGAGTTCGGGGTCTACTTTCATGTATTTAGTTCACTTGATTTCCATAGATTTAGAATCAAGTCGCTCATTCAATCCTTCACACTGCAAAGCTTACAGATACAGTCATGAAGTTAGGATATTAGCTCGCCCTCTGGAGTAAAACGGGAACATCTGACAAATCAACGCCAAATTGGTTGCTGAAATGCATGCTCTTCTTGCTTGCAGCGCTGTGGAGATGGCGCGTGTCTGTACTCCCTCCAACTCCAAAGCCATGCTCGTATCCATAGTCGAGGCCTCCACCGTAGCGATCGAAGATGCTGTATTCTGCTGTGGCGACATCTGTGGGAGTTGAGGACTTGACTAACTCGGTAGGTTTTGCGTGGGGAGGGGTGGTGCCGCGCGATAAGGTTTGCCGTGACGAGGCGATGGAAGATTGTGACGACTGACTTGAAATCTTTGGCTGAACGTCGGCTGTAAGAGCGGTTTGGCGACGAAGTCTCTCACCGATTAACTTACGGCGTTGGCGCCAGAGGCGGGAGTGTGCCTCCCAATCCGATTGCACTTCCTCAGATTGCTGAATTGGCTGTTCGTTGAACTTTTCGATAAGTGCAGACACAGATGCCTCCCTAGAGGCAATTTTTGGACAATCACTACTTTTAGCTGGCGGTTGAGAGATACCAAGATCCGTTGTGGCTTGGGAAGATGAAGCCCGCGCCAGAGACAGTCTACATGATGTTATTGAAGGCACCGGTGGCACGTCCGAGTACACGCTACGAGGGTGAGATGCCCTCGCTGCCGTAGCTTCTCCTGCTTCGAGGTTGTACTCATGATAGCTTCTCGGCCGTTGTATGATTAGTCTAGACGGCGCAGCACGCTCACGACTGCGCATCCTGGCAAATTCAGAGGCAGTCGCCGAATCCATGTTGACCATAGACTTCGCGCGTGGCAAAGCAGTGCTAAATTGATGGGGGTATGTTGGGGATGTGACGGGCATGGTGTGCAGGGCTGAAGTCGCTACATCATAAGGCGACCTACCAAGCGACTGTGTAACCGTGCCGAAGTCCGCAATACACACGGATTCACCGCCGCTGTGATCAACGGTTTCACTTTCGACCAGCTTTTCAGACCGGAAATAAAAGAGGCTTGGCCTGCGGTGATGTAGTGGTGGCGTTGGTGGACGTGCACTTTGCGATCGAAAGTGCCACCTCTGAGAGACTCCTGAAGTCGCTGGCGATGGAAACCGGATCGGAACAATGTCAGTCTTGGGCTCAATAAGGCTTTCGGTAGACTCTGTATGCGCAGTCGACGCGTACGTTCGAGTCAGGTGATCCATGCCAGGCGTTTCAGAGAGACGTCTTGTAAAGTGTACTCTGATATTATCTGGGATATTCGGAATACTTCCATCACGAATCGGTTGGCAGGTCTGTACAGTTGGGAGTTGTTGCGAGGATGGCCGTCGTTTCTGCAACCTTTTATGCATGGAGGACTTTTTACTATCAGTGCTATGGGACGACGAAACTGATATGGGCGAATTTGGAGCTGAAAGATTTGATGTGCGGGTACTCGGGGTTCTTTTCCAGGATTTGGTCTGCAGCAATGATAATCGTGGCGTTTCTGACTTTACGTCTTCGTTATCTGGAGGCGGTGGCAATGGTTTCTGGGAAACAGAAAGCGATAGCATTTGCTCAAATGTGCAAAGGCTTCTCGTTTCGTCGGCATTGGGACCATTCCCACTTTTTTGCAAGTCAGCCAAAACAGAAGTTTTCTTGGGAAGTGAAGGAACGGTACCCTCTTCTATAGCTTTGCCTTCGCGCTGTAAGGCTCGAAGGCTTGCTCCTGAAGAGTAACCGGAATCGGCTTTGCTATGAGACGGTCGTCCATTTTTAAAGTCACTTTCAAGAGCTTCTGATGTCTGTGGCCGAGCTGGATGAGACTCGTGATCGGTGGTCGAGTCTCTTCCAAAGATAGTGCCGTCCAAGATGCGGAATGCCTCTTCTCTGAAATCCATCGAATATTCAGAGTAGGGTTCCCCGATTCCCACATCTAGCATCCTATTGATCCCTGAACTGCCTGCACCTGCATTACAACCTTCCGAGAGTTCTTCTCGATCTACAAATGGACTAGACGCAATTTCAGCCATGTAATCCTGAGCAACTGAAGGCGCGCTTATGGTTTTTGCATGGCCACGAGATTTGATAGACCGTCTGTCGCTGGTATATGCATCGCCATCTTCTGCGAGAGTTTCTCTTTTAAGTGGACTTCCACTTCGCTGAGTTTGTTTCGACTTCTTTTCTCTATCCGGCCTGCGGCATTCTCTGCTTAAGGGGGAAGGCGCGGGAAGTACAGCTGGCTGACTGTGAAAATGAGATCGGGTCACTCGCTCTTGCTTTAGAGCTGCAGGGCTCCCACAGCCTTCAGAAGCAGTAAAATAGTCTTCTTCTTGCGAGAGATCTGGGGTATATTTTCGATGGTTCACTTTCTTGGACATTACGCTTGGGGTGGGTGATGCTGCTCCATTCGTAACGACAAGGGAACCAAGTTGAAGCGACCCGAGGTGGGAGTACGCCATATCTCCAGGGGTTTGGGCTCGTGGTGTGGGGGAATTTCTACCATCACCCGCCAGGTCTAGAGTCGCTAGGCGAGTCAATGGAGATGTACCCATCATCTCAAGCTTCCATTCGTGCTCTTTGAGATCCTTTAGGGATGGCTCCTGTTGCCCGCATGGCTTTCTTAACGCATCAGTCGGTGAGCCGCGCGTTGCAACGCCTGGTGTTGCAAGAGAACGCCGCCGTATGAGCGCATGGGAAGATTCACTAGCCAATTCTTTTCGATGAACAGATCCACGCGATGGTTCCGGTGTAGGCTCGGGTGCTCTTAGTGGCAGCAGTGCTTTGTCTACGGCTCATTACTTAGACTACTATATGAAAGAGAACTTTACTCGGAGAGAAACTTACGCAGCGCAGCAAGATCTTCTGGCGAGGCATTCTTTCTAAGTTCCTGCAAGATAGAGATAGCTGCTTCAAGATCTATTGTTCGAGTGTCAGACACCAAAGGCACTTTCGAGCCTGGCAGACTGGGAGGCCTAGAGGTCGAGGTTCGGCCGCTGGGAATTTGCAAGACAAGGGAATTCGACCTGGACAGTGAAAGCCGATTTCGCACTTGAGTAGCGAGTTCTCCCAAACTGTCATCTTCGTTGGACTCCTGAGAAACATCGCCGTCAATTAGAGATGTCAATTGCGCACGGAGTTGTTGCCTTGCATCTTGTCCAGTTCTGTAGTCCCCAGTAGGAGAACGTACTATAGGATCACTAATGTTAACATCTACATATTTCGTATTTGCCGATGGTGAGGGCATGTCAACTTTCGGAGATGCGAAGGGCGAATTGGTGTTTGTCCTAGGCTTTGAGAGCCTATTATGCTCCTTTGAGGAGGGTGCAGACGTCGTGTTTCCCATAATGAGAATAATGAGAGAATTGTTGCAGGTTCACGCGCCGTTGGAACTGCAGAGGCGGATTTTGGCTAAATAGGAGGCATTACAGCGTTGGGTGAGCTGTGCACATGAGTTAGGATAGTAGCAAAATGATTAATGGAAGGTGTATAATGTAGAAGAGCGTACTCTATGTGGGGCCTTCCTGAGACTGGTTCCAAATGCAGAACCAAGCAGGCGGGTAAATAGCTAGAATGGTCTCTGTATTGATTTAATGCGGATTCATTATATAGTCGAAAGAAGATTTGGTGTTCCTCGTGCAAGGAAACAACAGTGACTCAGCGTTGAGCCGTGGGCAAAGGGTGGATTTGAAGCTGGTGGAATGGTGCGGAGAATTGAGGAGCTGGTCAGTCCAAGCTCCTGTTTGTATGAGGCGTGGGCATGGGGCTCGGGTGTAAACAAGGAACACCCACCTCCACACAGCACGTTTCACCACGGACAACAGGGGGTGAGCTAACCGACAGCGGATGTGGCTTGATTCTGAGGTGGCCCATTAGGCCCCATCCGGCCCATCAGGCCCATCCAAAACTTGAATTCTGCAAAGTTAGCCATTCGCAGGCCCTCTTTCGCCATCGTCGCCTACACAACGCCTGCCATAGATCGGACGAATCCATGTATCGCTTGCACCGTTATTGGCCGGTGCTTGATGACATGCTGGGGCAAAGCTTTGCCGCAGGGCAACGTGACAGCAATCGTGAGCCAACCGTTATTTCACTCTCGTATCTAAGAGCTGAACTTGCTTCCTGTGACGCGTCTGCCAAAGTCGTGACGTGCAGGAGAGGCGACCCACATTCAAATGTGACGGGCCACTTCGCTCTGCTCCTTCCAGGCTCGTTGCCTCGAACCCCTCCCTCTGCACAGGCTGCGGGGATGTGTCTTGCAAAATGAACAGTGGGAACAGTGGGAATGTCGTCATTACAGCTAGCCGCTGAAGCCGAAATGACCCTCTGCGAGACCTTGATTCTACAGTTAGCAAATCTTTTCGTAATCCTTTCACAATCCTTTCGCCCAACTGCCGCTTAGATGCCATTTGCATACGAGGTCGGTTTCTCAGAATACATGCGCCTCTGCCAAGGCCTTCCTCATCAAAATATCGACCACAAAACGTGACGCTTTTTATATAGAACTTTGAGGGCTTGATTATGAGGCTATTTGTATACTATATACCCATTTTTTATCCATGAAAGTTGTTTCTCCCTTCGTTCTCGTAGACCTTTTTGAATACGTGCTCATAGATAACCAATTGCGAAATTGATGACATCCTCGCGCTGTGAGCAGGCTGACTGCAGTTAGTCCAGTGTACAATTAAGTTGAGACTGTAAGCTTTGCAGATGGATTCATAGTTTTCAACTACTCGGGTCCCGAATCCCGATAACGGTGCCCGTTGTCTCGGTAACCCACACCTGCAGCCGAAAATCCCTGCATAGGCGACACCCCGCCAATGGTGGGGATCTGTTAACGGCCTCCGGATGTTCTAAAGGTATGAAGCAGACTTCTCGAACATTGCCGTCTGCTGCACTTGGTGTCGCGGTACCACAGCATCGGGTCCCTTTCACCTCCATAATGGAGAGTATTGTCATACCTTGTAAGTTTACATTAAACCGACTGTGCGGGCTGTGGGTGGTTCAATCAACTGGTCATTGGCTTGCGTTCGGCGCTGGGCCCTTTTTGTATAACGTGCATTGAACGTAAGAGGATCTCTCGAAATACGATGTACCACATTGTCGGTACTTATCTTCGCCCCGTAGAGGACTGCATTTATAGCAGGAAGACTGCCCTGGGTTTGGGCCTGAAATCCCGTACTTTGGCACAGTTTATTTCCTTAGTGTAACCAAGTCTACATTATCCAACGCCTCCACCGTGAGCTGTATTTGGCTAGATTGTCTTTGATAACCTGAAGGTGCAATCATAACCACAGTTACCAATACACTAGCACCCTTGACTATCTCAAAATGCCTAGGAATTGGACTCCCGAGGAAGACGCGGTTTTGAGGAGAGAGGCTTTACGTCAATGTGAGATTAGTTTGCTGGTTCACCTTCAATGGACATTTTCTGAAGCATCCATTCTGATACTGTTTTACAGTGAATACCAGCGGTAAAATCAAAGATTGGCATCGTGTAGCTGAAAATCTTCCAGTAAGAAGTAACAAAGACTGTGGAAAGAGGTGGTTCAATGAAGTTACAGGAGGACTTAAGAAAGGGCCATGGAATAAAGATGAAGATGCCAGGCTTAGGAATGGCATTCAGAAATACGGCTACAAGTACGACTTTACCGGTATCTTGATGCACACATAGTTTGGCGCAAATTCTAATTGGAGATGCAGATGGACAGTTGTCGCACAAGAAGTTGGGAGTCGGAGCGGAGACCGTACGTTAAGTTCCTTCCTCCGGCCCTCGCAGCTGCAGCGCCGCAAGAACTTCGTCCACTAATTCTTACCCTAGAATGCGCAAAAAGATGGAACCATTCACTAAATCCGGCTCTGGATCGCAGCGAATGGTCAGTAATCGAGGTGTGTAGACGGTAGAAAGGAAGCCTTGGTTGAAGCCTATCCCAGAGTCTACTTCTAATGCTGGAGAAAACAAATAGGTTCAAACCCTGATAGAGGCGACGAAGACGTACGACTCCCACTAGAAGGAGATCCAAAAGTTTTTTTTTTTCCCGAGCGATCCGCGAACGATGTTAAAAACAGATTTGCTTTTTTCAATCCTCCTAGGAAGGTGATACGGAAGAATTGCTGCTGATTTCTTGCCTAGACACACAGTCATTTCTCGAAAAGCATCGATAGGGCCGAACAGACGTCGCTCGACCCAATCGGCGCCGCGATGGTCGGCCGAGCCAAAACGACAGGCGCCTTCTGTGCCTACGCTTGACCCTTTCTTAGAAATATCTACCGAGGATGTTTTTAGCCCTACCGAGGATGTCTTTAGCAATTTCTTACTCGAAGACCTAAGTTATTTCGCCCTCGGTAACTTTAACTAAATAGCCGACCTGCAGATAAGCAATCACCGACTTCTCCCCCATGTAGATCTAGAATACTAGAATTACCAATTGCTGCAGCATACGGCTTTATGAGTTTGTGTCTCATTCTCTCTGATGACCCTGGTAGCGCTTTCGAATCCCCTAGCTGCTTTAGTACCACGTAACCCCCGCTGAAGCCGGGATCAGCTTACCCGCGTCATAAGCACATGGTGCGCTGACGAACGCATGTTTGGCTGTAGAAGTAGCGGTCAGCATCATGTAGATAGTTCAGGTTCAAGACGAAGATGCTATTTTAGGGAATATGAGAACGTTTCCTGTACGATTCAACTCAGAAGAGAGCGGAGTGCTGGGGGTTGACGAATGGGATTTGGGAACATGTTCACAAATTAGGCCAGACTAGATATATACCAACCACCTAGACCGGATAGAACAGTTATTAATGGATAGCCCGAAGGGCCTTTCTTTCTCTTCAGGAATTCCTCTATCCTGGTCGGCCCAGCAAATATCAAGGCCATGCCAATCAGGATTAGGGCGACCTTGATTAACAAGCCGTTTATTACCTTACTCTGGTTACACATTGGCCGATGCGGGTTGTGGACTGCGGAAGGATTGCTGAGGCTCGCGCGATCGGCGGATTGATCTATGGACGGCTACGGTGAGGGTTATGACGGGCCGAGCCGAGTCGTGCCGTAAAAGCGGTTTTGCTTGTATATGGAGGACGACGCAAAAATGGATTCCCTTTCCTTTTTGGGACTAGTAGATACCCCCCATAAGGTCGCCAAAGTTATGGGGGCTCTATCGCCTAAGCAACGAGATTTTAGGCGGTCTACATCCCGAAGACCCCCTAAAGGCTCCCCAAAAGGCCCAAAAAGGAAGGGGAAATTCAATTTTGCGTCGTCCTCCGCGTGGTGGGTGCGGGTCGGCCATCCTCCCTGCTAGCGTACCCACTTGCTGCGCCACCAGCCACCACGCACGTTCAAAGAGCAACATTACTTCTGCCTGCCACTGCACCGCTACATCGACCTAGCCCTTCTTTTATTCTTTTAGCACCATATATCTGCCTATTCTTAATAATTGGATTTATGCCTAGCGAACCTCTTCGACTAGGTTCGCATTACAGAACACCGTCTTACGGAGATGCCGGGTAGAATCTGCTGACTGACCTAAACCCCAAAGTCTATCTGCATTATCTGGGATATAGTGACACGGACAAAATCTTGATGGAAGCAATTTACCTCGCCGGGTTATTAGACTCAGACACTGCTGCCCCTAAACGAAACCAAGACAACCCCAAATGGCGATATTCACAGCCTTTCACCTGAGCTCAAACGTTTGAGGTAAAATTCGATCCTCGATTGGCTTCCCCGGATTATATCTGCTTCGAAAAGAAATCGCCTCTCCGTTCATCATACCGTGCACGTAACACTCGCCCACTAGCACATAATAGAAAGTGCCGGATATCTCCGTCTCCCTTGAAGCTTTTAACAGTGGAGCAATTCTTTTAGAAGCTGGGCCTTCATGATCCGCTTCGCTTGATTGACGCTTAAGCTCGCGACTCAAGCTCGCTTCGGTGACCAGCTTGCATGGGTGACTCTTGGAAGCTGGAGTCAAGTCTGAAGGGTTTCCACTGAACTTTTGCGGATCTTGCGAGAGTGGTTGATCCAGAATCTGGTGTTGGTCGGCAGTGTAGTTCACTGTATACTGAGCATCTGCCCGTACCTGCGCCCTGGCATTCCTTCTCCTTCTTGCAGCTGCAGCTATCATACGGGCTATATACTCAGCTGCGTTAGCTTTCCGCGCTTCTTCATCCCTCAGCTCAGTTTCGAGATCTTGTTGACTTTTCCTAACCCTGCGCAACACCACAGGTACGCTGCAGCCATAGAGTATGCAAATGAGGTCATCAGGGCGGGCCCCCTTTGGTGCTAAACCAAGCCATGATCTTTTCGTTCGCATTAGCCTTCGGTTCCAGATGACTGCTTGGACTCGTTTCAAGAAATCGGCTATAACGGAGCTACCATGGTTGATAAGAATCGATGTATCGAGTGTGTCATCGATTGCATGTTGAAAGATATGTTTGCACGCCCGAGGATAAAATGGAAGAGGATCTCGTCCATCTGGTCCTCTGTCAGCAACTAGAGTTCGCCAGAATTCTTCCGAAGGAGGGCCAAATTTCGGATCCCAGCCGCCCATGATTGGCCATTCACGGGGAATATGACCCAGTTGTGATGGGAATTCAAGTGCACCAACCTCGTCCAGTATGAACCCCCGAAGGAACATACTGCGATCGACCGAATTCCAATATTTGAAGATGTGTCGCTCTTTCGGAGGACCTAGATTTCGTGACGCATTGTAGTTTGCAAGATCAGGTGTACCAACTAGAGGATCGGGGTTTCGTCTTACAAGCCTCTTTCCCATTGCATTTTGATCTACCAACATGTAGGCAGCATTTGCAAGCGTAGAGATCCATGACGGAAATTCGATATCCTGAAGCTCCGGGGCCCAAGGGCGGCAAATAATGTCAAGAGCTCTCGAAGGATCTGCTTTAGAGACAGAAAACGATATGAACTGCTTGTATACTTCGAGAACAGGCGTATCATAGTCAACCTTGAAAGCTTGACGGATGATATGCTTTTCGATCCAGGATTTTACGACTCTCTGAGCGGTTGGGAGGTGATCGAAAACTGTATACTGGATGTCTGTCATTTCGCCCCCTGGCGGTTCATCGAGCCGGAACGCATCTTTGGAGATAGACAGAAGGGCGAAAATGACATCCCGGGGCTCAGAAGTTTCGTACATAGTAAACGTAGACACCATATATTCAAGGCTCCGAAGAGGAAAAGGCCTGCCCTGGTAATAAGATGCTCGAAACAACTCATTCGCCGCCTTGACGAGCCTAATAGCACTGAGCGCAGGCGCATAGCGAATACTATACGAGACATTGTCGAGCTGTGGAACTTTAAGCCTAGAGAGGTTGAGAGGTCCCGTCAATGCCCCGTCAAAAAGGGATACTGCTTCAGCAAATTCTGCCCAGGTGATCGAGTCTCCGCCACACACAATAGTCGCGGCTTTTTGGTCGGCCAGGGAAATTTCCTGAACAACCCATCGGCGACTGAACTGCATATTTTGGACACGAATCAGTCGTTCCGTATGACAAGGCTTAAACATGTCCAGACTCACCCAAGGTCTCTCCATAAACCGGATCAGCGCCATCCAACTCTCGGCATAGAATTCATCAACACAAAGATTGTCAAAGTTTTGTAAGTTCAGAACATCCTCTTTTATGAAGTTGATCGCCTTCACGCTACTATCATCCTCGTCACCCAGCCAAACGCAAACCCGTTGAGCTTTGCCATAGATCTCCGACATCATGGGCACTTGTCGACTTTTCTCACTGGAGTCCGATTGGTTAATGTTGATTGCATCGATCCATAAAATCCGAAATGTATCCGTGAGTCGAAGGTGTCGCAGGGCACTTTCGAGGTTTGCAGAAACCTTGAGACATTTGTCTCCGCTATTACACCGCACGCGGATTGAGCTACTCCATCCCCCTTTCCCCCAGCACCAGGAAACTGCCTCGTATGCTAGCTGGCTATCCTCATTTGTAATCAAATCAAGTACAATATCTGCGTCCGCAGTTCTCGCTGGATGAAGCTTAACAAGGCGAATTGAGAATCCAGTACGCTGAAGGGATACGTCCTGATACGAGAATGACGGCAGTCCGCAATCTGCACATGGTCGGAAGGTTGCTGATTTTTCGGATTTCCATGCGACAGAACTGTCCACGATGTTATGGCTCGACGGCTCGGTAGGCGGACAGTCAGGACACAGAGCATGGAGCGTCGAACGACTCGAAGCAGGATCTTTGTTTCTTTCCTTCCTTTCCAGCCTTTCATCAGGCAGAGGCGGCTGATTGCTTGGCGGAGACACTGCCAGGCCATGTCAAGTGGCAGTGCAGGACTCTTGGCACAGCCATTCCACCTAACTCATGTGAACAACGGTACAGGCACTGGTATGTACATCTGCATCCGTTGCGTATTATCGTCTAAACCTCGCATTCCGAAGCGTTTCTGCTTAGACGGCCCCAATTTCTTCCATGGGGTGTCCGATGGCTGTGAATAAGCACCGGTGCTTCGGACCAACAACTGTTCTTGCGCTTTCCCTGGCCTTGTAGTCCGTGGTCTGCGTTCCAGCTCAACGGCTGCCGCGTGGTACCTGTGCCATCACGATCCTTCCAACAGCCATCGCTTCACACCACTTCATCTCTGTCTCGTCCTAAATGGCTGCGCACAAGTTGACTAAATCACACTATGAGCTTTTTCTCACACCTGCTTACGGGGTGACGGCGCAGCCTTCTATGCTAACGCTGCCGACGACGTCGTCTGGACCGTTTTGGGAGAAAATCACCCACTGGCCGATCGGTACACATCCAAGGAGCAGTTCGTACGGGAGAGCTATGGTTGGGTTGGAAAGGCACTCAATGCACCAATGAGATTAGTAATGCGGAGTGTGATTCTCAAGGGCGATTGGGTGGTCGTCGGGCTTACGGGCAAGGCGGACGGCTGAAGGATGGTACGTTGAGAGTTTCATTCTGCTCACAGCCTTTGATTTGAGCAGATCAATTAGAAGCCCTAATGCAGGGAAATTTATGGCACACGAGCCTCGCCCGGGATCAAGGATCTCAGCTATGCATGGGATAATGTTGGATACGTCTTTGGACTTGGCCACGGTGCCACCTTACCGGAGGCCATGATGCAATGACGGAAAGCTAAATTTTGTAGGACGCGAGTATGACAACTAAATGGAACGATGAACTCAAGATCGTTGAGATTAGGTACCGCTATGTTACAGGAAGTATTGGCGGATAATGAGGTCAGGGCAGAATCTTGCCTCCTCAAAGATCATGCAAACAGCCCAAACCCTATTAATTTAATTGGCTCAGCGTATTTCAACAATTTGATTTTAAAGATAATTAGACTCCTGATTGGTCGGAAACACGAAACTACATTGCACAGACATAGAATGAACCCATTCCATCATCCTACAGCGTTTCATGGTCTACACCTTCAGTATTATAGCCTCACCGATGATCCGAAATCTATCATGCATTGTGTCGATTCAATAAACAATGCTCATGGTAGCAAGGTCGTCCGAGACAACTTATTAAGCGGAATGATCGTGGCTTGCAGGAAGACGTTCTGGAGCACTGGATTATGCTCAGAAATTATTCTTATGGTATATCTTGGCTGTAGATCAAAATTCGTGACCTTAGAGACCATAGACATATAGACGGTCTAAAGAATGTCACTGCGCTATCGATTGGACCAATTATGTCTAGCTTGTTTTGAAATTGAGTGGGGTTCTGAGCAGCTCCCTCTCGTTCGGTTTCTCTTTTACAGATAAGGATTAACTACACAAAAGTTCATTTCTAGAATCCTGTGGGATATCGGAATCGGAACTTTTTGACCGGCCGGTGATAGGTGCCTACAAACTCTCCTTTGGCCATACCTTCAAGGCGGGACCTCATGAAGCTAGTAAGATTGAGGATAAAATAAGCCGTAAAATAATGATCAAATTTTATTTTGAAGGGCACGACTACGTATACGTGATATCAAGTCTAGCCATCAGGGGGGATCCCGATGAGTTCATGTCTTGAGACCAAGACTTCCTACACATGCTTCCGACCGCCTCGGCCTCTCGGGTTTGACCCAAGACTGCATGGTCCTGAGATGGGATTTTCCTGTGGGAATTGTGATGGTGTTGCCATTTATGAAATACGAACCGATCCCGTTATTGGGTATTCACTTTTCAAGCTGGCGCAGATGCTCAGCTGCGATCTCAAGAGAGAGTGTCGAGGAGTCTTTTGGAGCTTTTTTGGGAGCCCTTTTTTATGGAGCTACTCTCATGGATAAGGACAGTAGGTCTGGATAAAAGTTGATCGTTCTCTCGTTTTTGTTGCTCGTGCAGCAATGGGCGGTGATCTAGTGGGACATCAGTAGGTAGCGGTTGTATATCGAGGATGCGATAACGGTACATACGTTGGCCTAGGGCTGACCTAGGGCTTGCATGCAAGGGACCCCAACAGCCATTACGGTTTTAGCCTCCGTACTTAAGTCACTGCGTCGGAGAGACTCGGTGTTCGTGGTCATCGAGACGCGTTGCTCTGTTGGCATGATTGAATCGGCTGCGCTGAGTTTACCCTCAATCCTAGCCATCTTACGGGGAGGCGCGGACAATAGGTCATCAGCTCTGTCTTCTGGTTGTGTTGCATCATGTGAATCTGATGATGGTGGCCTTATAAGCGAAGGGTCTCCCAGCTTTACCGTCTTCTGAGAGTGGGGTGATGACGGGACAGCAACTAGAACGTCTTCGCCGATATGCCAAAGCCCAGGGCCTGGATCATGCGTACGTTGGATCTTGGACTGTGCCGATTAGCAGAGTGGTCAGTGTCAATACCTTTTGGTGGAAGTACCTGGACTCCAAGCTCATACTCGAGACGTTTTCTTTCCCTCTTAGCATTGCGAACCATGGCGAAATCAACTCACGTTGACAGCTGGAATATTGGGGCTAGGATGGAGCTTCGAGTGTAGTTAATTATTAAGTCGTTGGATGATGTGAAGGCAGACTGTGCGAGGCATTTCCTCAACTTCTCATTGAGGCAATCAATTCTTCTGACGTCATCTCCTAAGGCGTTGCCGGGTGATGGATGGTGCGGATTATTGTATATCCAGAGCCAGCCGGGTGCGCGGATATTTCATAGGCCTTAGAAGGCTTGTAGGCTCACTCAAGTTGACTTCAAGAAACCCCAAACTACCTAGATTGTAAGATAGGGGAGTGCTTTGTGTTCAATTCTGCTGCTTATCGGGAAGCTTCTTGAACATCCGCGACGTCTTCCGCTGTCCTTGGCAACCTCTGCCATAATTGGAACTGGATATCTGTTGTGATATTTCCGTGCGATTAGTTCTTCGCACCTAACACTTGAGATCTTGAGATTTGACATCTGCTACCACTTAAGCGAGAGCCGAGGTCTGATTTCTTGGCCTATCCTCTCATCTCAACCTCCGGCAGCTTCATAGTTTTCGAAGAAATACTACCCTCACTCCAACCCTTATTCTGTCTCTCTCTACCTTCAGCATGGGTGAAACGTATCAATACCCCTTCGCCGCCTCCCCCGATATTATTCGCTCCCACCAGAAAGACGCCTACTTTCAAGGCATCCTTCTTGAACAACTCTCCAACATCCTCCGTAAGCTCTATGGAGCGCGTTTCGCCCACACATACACCTCCGAAGCGCGCACCTTTTCCGAGCTACTTTACCTTGGTCTCACCACATTCGTTGGCAATCGCACATTGGGGGAAGAATACTGTGACATTGTCCAGGTAGAGGATGATACCCTCCGCCTCCCCTCCCTCCAGCGCCGCGCTGGCTACATCCTATCCACAATCCTGCTTCCTTACTCGCTGAATTGCGTGCTACCGGCCTTCCGACGGCGCGTGCGTATGAAGCTAGAATCAAATCTACGAAAGAGGAAAGACAACAAATCTTCCCTTGCCCGCAGCATTCAATCGTACCTCCTCTCGAACCTCGACACAATTACCTCGCCCTCCCCCATTTACGCCGTCAGTCTGGCAGCCTTCTACTTCTCCGGTGCCTACTACCACCTGGGCAAGCGCCTATGGGGCCTACGCTATATATTCACGCGGAAAGTAGAGGAAAGCGAGCAGCGCGTAGGCTACGAGGTGCTTGGCGTCCTCCTTGTCCTCCAGATGGCAGTGCAGGGCTACTTGCACCTCCAAAACACCGTCAGCGTCGCGAATGTCGGCTCGGCGGTCGGCAGCAGTGCTGTGCTGGATCATGGCGTTGAGGTATCATTGAACTCGGAGGCTTACAGTAGTAATAATGCGTTGCTGTTCGAAGGCGGGGCGCAATATGCGGAACGTAGCCTCGAAAGTCTGCAGAGGATCACGCATACCCCCGTACTAGACCGACCTCGGTATAATCTAGATAATGAAGAAACCATGGGTTGGATATCGGGAACGCAGCAGAGAAAGTGTACATTATGTCTGGAGGAGATGAAGGATCCGAGTGTTACGACATGCGGGCATGTTTTCTGTTGGACATGTATTGGCGACTGGTGTCGTGAGAAACCTGAGTGTCCGCTGTGTAGACAGACGAGTCTGGTTCAGCATATTTTGCCTCTGAGAGGGTGATTCCGCTGTACGATTAGGGATTTGGGATTTTATTAACGTGTAAAGGAGTCTTTGATCACGAGCATGTTTGGAGTATTGGCAGTGGAGGTGTAAATAGGGAGCGCATTCAGCATTATTTAAGAAAATTCCGGACCTAGATATTAATGAATCAAACGCTCGTTGAACGTAATATAAGCCGTCCCACTAAATCTAGCTGACTCGTTTGGTAAAGATACGGCCCGATATGCACCGCCTATTTTGTGGAGACCTGTTCGACTCATGGCGTTCCTAGATCTGAGAAGACCCGGCCTCAGTCAGTTGCACGACAGCCGTGCAGCTATAGAAACAGATGGTGTGGCGTGATCAAATTCGTCGTCTAAACTAAGTTTGTTCTAAAGTCTTCCATTGGGTGGGTTAGTCGTCTCATAGATGCAGACGGTAGTAGACAGGCTTTCTGTGCTCGGCGTGCCCAACGCATTCATTAGATTAGAATGATAATGCCCAAGAAGGGCCAGCGTGGAATCACTGGAGAATGCTGGCATGAATACTTAATCAAGAAGACGGATCTGCTGAGTGTATGTGGGCATTTGCGAAGAAACTCCGTCAGCCGTTGAATTCCCTTCTAGACCGTAATGCTTTCTGATCACAATGAACTGAAGGTGGTATGAGGCATCGATTGCAGAGGTATCAGAAGCCAAAGGACAGAGGAACACAAAATCACAACTCCTCTTCTTCAAAATTACCCGAATCGTTACTGAGAGCATCAGGATGCCTCCTGATCTTCCACCCTTTTAATTCTTGAGGGGATACTCCACCACGGTCCAGAGTCATGTCGCTCGACCAGCTCCACCCGATTCTCGAGCGATATCCAGGGTGCGGAGGCGCTTTATATTTGATATCCTTGAAATGCCACTTCTTATCTGCCAAGCTCTGCAACCGAGGCTGCCCTTTTGGCACCCTGTGGCAGCATTTCTTAACATACCGTAATTTTAAGGTCATACTAGGCGCTTCGGCATTGCCAGGGCGAGGGAAATGGACTTGTAGCCCGAAGCTACTAGTAGTCTGCATGCAAGAAAAAGAGAAGGATATGTCGTAGAGTACATCCATTCTTACACCATCGTTCTCGTCAGCATCAAAGAGAAGCTCGCCCGCCGCCTCGGAGTCACCACCACTAGCACGGCAGTATCGCTTCACAGTGAGCTTCTGCGGTGGTGGCTGTATAAAGAACATGCGCCTCCAGCTTGCTTCCGGTCTGGCATATGCAATTTGCTTCTGCTCACTACTATTCCAATCTAGGAACTCGAAGGTTTCGAATTTAGGAAGATCTATCTCGGATTTTGGGTAGATGAACCACGGGAGGAAAGCTTCGCGAAGCAGAGGATTGATTTCCCATTCCTGCGGGCTAAGTTTGCGGCGATTGGCGCGAAAGAAAAGAGCTCGTTGGATAGATGGCGATGAGGTGACAGCAGCTTGGAATTGGCAGCTTACCCGTTGAGAGTGGAGGAGGTCTCGCAGAGAGAGATGCAGGAGGATGGCTTCGAGGAGCTCGGGGGTGTCGAGAACGCGGGTGGCAGCTGTGGGCATGATGGATTATATTCGGTATTTGTGCGGGTGATATGTGCCTCAAGAGAAGGGAACGGGAGGCTTTAAATATGAATGTTTGAGGCTGTAGCCAAGACTTGATCATTCGAAACATCCTCACTGCTTGGCGTACAGGGGTCGACTGCGAAGAGCGGAAAGAGCTGATAGTAAAGCCTCATTTGAAGAGGTCGAACTTGAGAGTGTCCGGTATTATATGCATAAACACTCGTAACGCATTCGTTCCTAGCATTCGACTCTGCCCATCGTGACCTGGGAAAGTATCGTGAAAAACATATGCATGCTGACAGGTCCTGGACATCGATGTTGCAAAATATCTGAAGCAAGCCCTGTCGACCAGTACTCGGTTACATTCTCATGATTCTGCCGGTCTCCACTCTCAGAAGTTTTTTAACCACCATCTAGCCATGCTTTACTGGGCTCTTGCATCGATTGTTTTTGCTCGTGGGGTCTTTTCTCTGTATAAGTATTATTCGTCGCCTTTGCGTGATATTCCTGGGCCCTTGCTTGCTCGCATCACAAATTTTTGGTATTTTTTTAAGGTTTACAGAGGATTTTTTGAAAAAGAGAACATCGAGCTACACCGGAAATATGGTATGTAGAGGGAGAAGCTTTGCCGGAGTGTCTGCAGCCCTAATCCTTCATGTAGGCAAGATTGTCCGGATAGCTCCGAATGAGTTCAGCATAGATGATCCAGATGCTGTAAAGATAATTTATGGCCATAGCACAGAGTTCCCTAAAGCTGATTGGTGTGTGCTTTATTAAGAGATGTATCTAAACCAGCATACTAATATACCAGAGCCCAAAGACTACGGCTGGACGAATCCGATACAGAAAAACGAACTACTGTTCACTATCCGGAGCATATCTTATCATACGGCTCAGCGACGGAAGTATGCTGCGTCGTATTCCGTGTCTACGCTGATAGGCTATGAGGGCTTCGTAGACGAATGCGGACGGATTCTTAGCCAGCGATTTGAAGAGCTGAGCGGTTCAAATCTAGTTATTAATTTAGGAGAGTGGATGCAGTACTACGCTCTCGATGTTATTAGAGCAATCACTGTATGCGCCCATTTATATTGCTTCAGCGACATCGAAATATTCCTTGACCACTTCTCAAAAGCAACGAGCAACCGACTGACTTCGGATAGTTCTCTGAAAGATTCGGTTTCCTTAACGCCGGTGAAGACATGGGCGGTGTAATTGAAGCCAACGAGAACAGAAGAATGTATGCTACACTTGCCGGAATTTATCCATCTCTCCACCCACTGCTCTTCCGTATCGTTAGCTACCTACCTAGCTCTGGAGCAGCTAGCTTCCAGTACCTATTCAAATTCGCGAACGAGGGGATCCGTGAGCGAAAAGTACGGCTAGGAACTGAAGCAGATGATGGTCCTATGGACCAAGTCGGCAGATTTTTGACTGCGCACATAGAGAGGCCAGATTACTTCACCGCTCAGGACGTACTTATGGGTCTCTTACAAATATTTTAGCAGGGTCCGATACGACAGCAGTCTCGCTAAGTGCTATTTTGCACTACCTATGCACACACCCGGAGAAAATGCAGAAACTTCGCGGCGAGATTGATGGTATGGCTAAAAGAGGGCAAGTGTCGGGTCCTGTAACACTCAAAGAGACACAGGCTATGCCATATCTGCAGGCGGTTATCAAGTGTGTGAAATGTTCTTATAGCTTTGAAGCTCATTGGAGCTAATATAACAGCAGAAAGTTTGAGGCTACACCTAGCCACTGGCCTAATACTTGCAAGAAAGGTTCCTAAGGGAGGCGCAACCATCTCGGGGGAATTCTTTCCGGAAGGAGTGAGGCCCCATACATGGGGATAAAATATCCTGTATTGGTGTTGATATCGTGCTAGGCTACTGTCGGCATCAACACATGGGTTGCTCACTGCAACCGAGACGTATTCGGCCCAGATGCTCGGTTTTTTAGACCCGAGCGGTGGAGCGAGTCCGATGAGAAGACATTATCGGTGATGGAACAATATAATTTCCCTGTAAGTATCCAGTCAGCATTTCTTTTTAGTAACAAGAATCCGACTTAGCGGCTTATTACGCTTAAGTTCGGCCTTGGGTCGCGTGGCTGCATGGGGAAAAACATCTCTCTGCTCGAGATTGGGAAGGTAATACCGCAGCTTATTCGCCGATTCGACTTCGAGCTTGAAGAGCCACAGAAAGAGCTCCACTGCCTTAATTATTGGTTTGTCAAGCAGACGGATTTGAGATGCAGGTTGTCAATTAGAAGTAATAAAAGAGGTACAAGGCTTTTTACCGGTCACAACGTCATGACGCTACGATCCTTTTGGCTGATGTCCAGCTTAGGGCGTACGCTTAGCTTATCGATAAAGAAGTGTCCGTTTTATCTCTCCGTATCACGCATGACTATATCTATGTCATCTCCTAACACCTGTTCCACATAAAACCCAGACTCCTCGATCCACTTTGTCTCCTCTTATTTCTTTATCAAACTCATACTTTACTCAACTTCAATTATATAGTCCAATGACCGTCCAAAACGGCAGCTCAGCCCCTTCTCAGAAGCAGGAGAAACCCTGGGTCGAGACTCCGCTCAAGGAATCCAGCTCTTTGTCGAAGGCTGCAAAATGGTATGAGCACTCCCGTCATGTCAAATTTAAACTGTCGAATATATCTTCTAAATCGTAGAAGTAGAATCTTTCTTAAATTAGAGAACCTCCAGCCCAGTGGCTCTTTCAAGTCTAGGTATACACATATCAACTACTCCCTCCTGCAACTCTCACGTGAAAATTTGACATGTCCATGCTGACACCCTAAACAGAGGCATAGGAAACTACCTCCTTGCCCGTCTCTCCTCCAACTCTGGTAGCACACCACATATATATTCATCCTCAGGCGGCAACGCCGGCCTTGCCTGCGTCTATGCTGCCCGCACTTTTCACCATCCGTGTACTGTCATCGTACCGCTTTCCACAAAGCCCCTCATGATTTCCAAACTGCGCGCTGCAGGCGCTCACGATGTTATCCAGCGCGGTGCGACCTGGGCCGAAGCCGATAAGTATCTTCGCGAGGAGGTGCTAGCGAAGGACAAAGAGGGGATATACGTACCCCCCTTCGACCACCCGGATATCTGGACCGGAAACGCCACTATGATGCACGAGATTAAAGAGCAGATGCCGCACGGCGAGAAACCAGACGTGGTGATATGTAGCGTTGGCGGTGGTGGGCTCTTCAACGGCGTGTGCGAAGGCCTTGATGCGCTTGGCTGGTCTGACGTGCAAGTTCTGGCCACGGAGACCGAGGGCGCTGAATCCCTCGCGAAGAGTGTGTTAGCTGGGGAGCTGGTAACCCTACCAGGTATTACGTCTCAGGCAACTAGCCTTGGCGCTGTCAGAGTAACAGGGAAGAGTCTTGAGTATGGACTGAGGTCAAACGTGAAAAGCATTGTGCTTCCAGATGCTGAAGCCGCAATGGGGTGCTGGCGTTTGGCGGATGACGAGAGGTTGATGGTAGAAATGGCAAGCGGTGTAAATGTAGCGCTATGTTATGATGGGCGCTTGGACAAGGTGCTCGGGAGGAGATTGGGGAAGGGGAGCAAGGTTGTAATTGTGTTGTGTGGGGGGAGTAATGTTACGGTAGATATGTTGATGAAGTGGAGGCAGGAATTTGGTATAGTGGAGACGGAGATACCCATGAATGGGGAGGTGCCAAGTCAGAAGAATGCACCGTCTGCGGTTGCTGTCTGATTGGATTCTGCCATTGGGTTACATCATCTGCTTCCAGGGCTCTTAGTGCTAGAACTGTAGTGCTGCCATAATTTCTCAAACCAGTAAACTCCAAAACACCAGCCGGGTATCTCATGCAGCTTTTCCATCGAGATATGAGCAAATTAAGCTACTACGCTTGGCTGCTCCAACAAAGACTTCCGATAGTTCCAATAGTTCGCTCGAATCGGGTCATATTTTTTCGCGAGGAGATCCAAAGCCTTTGCAGCTTGCTCCTTCTTATTCACCTCCTCAGCGTACACGTCTGCAAGTAAGTCAAGGGCATGACTTGAATGGACCTCATCAGGCTTGTCTAACGAGGCAAATTCCAAAGCGAAGTCCTTCATAGTTGAAGCTGGTAATTTGGCGTAACGGAGCAGACCACGGAGGTAGTTCCACGGACTCTGATTCTGCGGAGTCATGTATATAGCAGCTTTAACATAACTAAATCCTAGTTAGCATGCTTTCAATCAATCAAGCTATGTACCGAGGACACTAACTCAATCTCCCTGTTCAGAATCTCCTGATCTTTGATGACCTTATCATCACGTCCAAACACCACAAACCATCGATGGTTCCAAGCGGAATTGTTTCTTATGTCCTTTTTCAATATTTCTTCCGTGGATTCCAGCTCTCCTTTCTCCCACAAATCGAAACGCCGCACAAGCCATTGCCGGTAGCTCCACACGTGGTAGTTCTTAGCATCAGCCTCGAACATGCGTGATATGAAGGCGGTTTCTCCTTCGGGTGAATCGAGCCTGTCGACTATGGTTTGACGATGATGCCAAATTTGATAATTTTTGAGGTGCTTGAGAGCGGTAGGGTTGATCCACGCGATCTCGTCACGTAAGGAAGCATTGATTACGAAGAGCACTTTGGCGCGGTATAGCCTATACACAATAATATTAGTTGCCTGACTGTAGCTATCATAGCCAGGGTTTGTTGGAGAGATAACAAAGAAAGTTGCATACCAGACGGTGTAGTGGGCTGGATTCATGCTGATAATGTGCTCGGTGAGGTCTAATGCCCTCTCACTCATCTCATTCTTGGCCATGACAGCTCGTAAGTAGGATATTGCTTCGCTATATTCCTCGGTATAGGCTATGGCAGCGAGAGGATGGGCTCCACCGTCGTCTTGCGGGAGGGGTTCGATATCGGCCCAAGCCTCATCTTCGGAATACTGGGTCATTTTTTTCGATCGGTGTCTATCAAGTTAAGGAACCAGCTGTAGATATGGAACTGGTCAGAGTAGACGAAGAGGCACTCAGGTAGGTTGAGGATGGATGACAAGGCGGGGAATTTCAATCAATCTCCCGCAAGCGACAATGTTAACGAACGAACAATACCTATTGTAAACCGGAACAATAGACCGAAGCCAACAATAAAGCTATCAAAGTGACATGAGGTATGAAATCTCATATTTCTAATATTAATAATCCCTTTCCCTTTGACTTTGACTAAGAGCGAGGACGCCCCTACACTATCTGAGAGCCTAAAATAGATCTACTTCGGCTTGTCGGTGTTATTCCTAGCAACTGGACGGCAGTTGCGATTTATGCACAGGTTCAATAAAGAAAATGCTTCTAGTTAGCAATATTTGGAGGACAATACTATGCTGTTGATGTCCCTGGGTCTGAAGATGTGAAAGCCTTCTAGATACTGTATTTCTTTGTGTAGGATCTCCTTCTCGGTCTGGTGCACCGATCTCAAAATCTCCGACTCACTCCGCAGGTTTTCGTTCCCCTGCTCAAAGACCAGGTTTTTCTCAATCTGTACCTCCAATTCGCTCAATTTCTTCTGCAATTTTTCATTGTCTTCGCGAAAAGTATTCTCAACCAACTCTGCATGGGAGCCTATGTCCATGACTTGCCTCTTTAAAGCTAGCTTCACTGACTGGCTCAATGCCTGCAACTCGCCATTCTCTTGTCGTAACTTTTTGTTCTCGTTACATAGACTAGTTTCGGAGGCCTTATAAGAGGCCTCGAGGTCCGCAATCCGCTGGTGGAGCTGATGCTCAACGTCACTATATTCCTCGATCTTCTAGTTCAGGGCTGCTTCAGCTATTTATTGTAGGAATCGCTCGTTAGCCGACTGATCTTCGAGAACTTATCGTGAAAGGTTGTGGTTGGATTATATACGCAGAACCTTCCTTTTCATATCATTGAGGGCCGCTTCAGAAGATCGTTTGAAAGAATCCAAAGTAGCAAGCTCCTTATAAAGATTTTGTTCGGAGGATTGTAGGTTGTGAAACTCCTTCATGAGCTCAGAAATTAGCACATCTGCTCGATTTAGACTGATTAATTGCGGCATATTTCCTGTGTTCTATCAGCTATTGAATCCATCAACTGGTTTTGGCAGAAATGTCACTCTTATCTGTAGAAGGCTTGGCCTTACATCGCAATGGCGAGAGTCTCCACCCTTGACCGCCTGAACACAGCTAGATGCCGCCTAAAGCTTTTGGAGTTAAAAATGGCAACTCTTTTTCCACGGAGAGGGGTGGATGATTACAATTTAAATATAAGGTTCCCTTTCGAGCTTCGCAGTCGACGAATTGGGGAAACCTTCGCACTCACTGTCCGAGAAATATATAACTATCGGAACTAAGCCTACCTCCATTCACTGATTTATATGGCTTTCGCTAATATATCGAATTTGCTCCTAGTCTTTGCAGCCAGCATTTCCCACGAGAGCATAAACATTGGAAGAATCCAACTTATCTAGACAGGAAAATTAGAATAAATTGATATCACATGGCTATGTTGAACGTTGAATATCAGAATATGTAAGTACAGATATCTAAGAATTAACAAACAGCCAATGTAGCAAGGACATATAGATTTGCAAAAAGATCGCCTTTACAGGCCTCAGATATAGGAAACGATGTTCTATCTTCCAAATCTCAAAGTCTCCTCATCCCGGATAGGGTTCAGGTTATCCTCCAGGGGGGGAGTCTCTCTTTGCAGCCTCGCCGCGACTGCATCAGCCTCCTTCCATACCCGTAACAAATTTTGACCAACAATCTTTGCAGCATCCTCATCGCTTACTCCTCTCCTTAGCAACTCAGCCACCAAATCGGGGAACTTGGACACGTCTTCCAAACCTTTCGGAGTGTTGATAATTCCATTGTAATCAGTGCCGAGTCCGACATGATCGTAGCCGATAAGCTCTCCAATGTGAGTGATATGCCAGACAACCTGGCTCAGAGTGACATTGGGCTTATATAGGTCCGGTAAACCCGTTGAAGAATTCCCGGGAACGCAAGAAATGAAATCTGGATTGAAATTCACCATCACAAGAGAATTGCGCTGCTTAACTAGCTGAAGGATATCATCTGGTACGTTGCGAGGGTGTGGGCAGAGCGCATAGGCTGAGCTGTGGCTAAAAATTGGAGGTGCAAGGCTTCCATTCCATTCGTCCTTAAAAGACCCCACTAGAACATCGCGCATGGTGTCGGTACTAACATGGGAAAGGTCTACAAGCATGCCCATGCGATTCATTTCTTTGACAAGATCGCGGCCGGCAGGGCTAAGACCATGCCAATATGGTTTGGCAACGACAGTCTCCCCGGAGGACGAGGAAACGCAGGCAGCATCGGCATAAATATTGTGACAATTCCAGGTAAGCGTGGCATACCGGACTCCAAGTTGGTAATACAGACGGAGGGTCGATAGAGAGTTTCCAATTTGGTGGAGACCTTCGATCGCTGCGGGTGAGATCAGACGGCCATTTTTGAATGCTTGCATTGCCTCTGCGCTGTCAGATGGCGGTGAAAAATATTTCGGATAGCTCTCCTGAAGACGCTTGAAAAGATCAAGCTGGTCTAAAGTTGCTCGTACAACTATGGATGCGTCAGCTTGCTTAGGGTAAAGGCAGTCAGCTCGTGACCATCGGGCGGCTAAAGGTATACTGATAGCGCCGAGGGCACTGCATATAGTAAGGACATTCAACAGCTAGTAGAAAACGTACTCCCAGCATAATTTTCATCAGAGAAGTCGGATCCATTTTTAGGGCAGGGCATAAATGCACTCCAGAACGCCCCGCCCACTTTGCCCTTATCAAGACGAGGCAGATCTACATGGTACGGCATGCCACCATTTTCAAACTTATCCCTAAATTTCGAGTCATATATATGGTTGCCAAAAAGAAATCTGATCGTGAGCATCAGGTCATCATGGCCATCTATCAATAGAGTTAGAGGTTAGAGCTGTTTTATGCAAGATGGAAATAAGATCTACACACCAATCAAAGGGTTTTCTGTGAGGATCTTATCAACTCTCTGTTCGATACTCAGATGAGTAGCAGGCCTCTGGAAACCGCATAAATGGTTGAATTCGCTTGGATAAAAAATAGAAAGGACAAGGATAAGTGAAAGAGCAACGCTTATGGCTGAAAGACCGTTTGTTACTAATCGGGAAAGTCTACGGGGATGCCTCGGACCAGACGGATGCTCTTCTTCCAGCTTCTCTTTGGAATTCAGCGGAGATAAACTTGCCATATTAGTATTATAGGCGATATAGAGAGATGTATGCGAAGAAAGGTGCTCATCACGGTTCATATTGATTGGAAGTCGTGCCAAGCATGATGATCAGGGACGGACCTTCCAATCTCCGAACTCACCTCTATCCCCATACGAGAGAACACGACGCTTCTCCAATTTTACCATTCTTTATCTTGTTCAATCATGGCTATTGTTTCCGCGTTTGCAATCGTACGGTGTATATCGCTCTTCCATGTCACCCTCGCATTCTTCTTCTTAACATCCCCACGGACTATTGCGGATCAAAATGTTGTGTTCTTACTTGGGGAGTCCATGAAACTGGTAAATCCTGGCGTACTCGAATGGAATACTCGATAGACTACTAATCAGCAAAAAGCCTACCCCCTCAGTATTTAATAAACCCTCAGCAGCAACTGCATTTATCGCCCTCATCCTGGCATTCCTAGGAATTATCGACCTCACGGCCGTTTCGATGCCCGAGGAATACGCAGAAATATATTGGGGTACCCAGACACCCGTTCGCCTCCTCTTCCTTTTCATCATTACTGGATATACGTACATGTTCAAGGAGGGTGGTATTCTCGCAGCAACGGGTGGGAATTATAAGCCGAGGGCCGGAGATAATTTGAAAAATAGTGTAGTATTTACTTGGGGCTTTTTGGAGCTTTCGGCTTGGTTCTGGGTACAAGCTCTCCGCATTAATTTTTTTTATCATGAGCTAAAGACTGACAAACTTCTCGCAGGTCTTCATTACGCTCCGCGATGAGAGGAGACAGAAGGCGATCCGCCTAATGGAGAAGAGAAAAGCTGAGATGGATCGGATGTAACATACATATAGCTACCACAGAAACGTAAGAATAGGAGGGTTTTGAACTCTAGTCGGGTCTATCGTCCGTTCTATCTCTCCCGACTTGAGGAATAAAGCCCCCCATAAGAAGTTGCGGGTCGCCTGGGGAAGCCGGAGAGTGCCTGAAAGACCTAAATTGAGGCAGGAAGGATTGTTCGAGAAGTCCGTTCTGTTTACATGGCTCCGAAAGGCCTCGAGAAAATATAGAAGCGAGTGCACACAACACCCCCTTCCACAAGAGCTTAATCTCACTGTAATGGTACCCACGGGGTAATGCATCTATCCTATATCACATTGGCGACTAGGGCCACTACGGAACGTATTCTGTAAGCTCTTAAAGAAGCAACCAATTGCGGCTTCTCCGTCATGCTACCTAATTCGGCTGAACTAAATACTTAGATATTTCCACAGGGAATATGGACTCTGTATATCACCTAGAGAGATCTCCTAGATGTTCCACCTTCAATTCTCTTTTCTTCTCATCATTTATGAATATGAAAGATGTCTTTTCAATTTTGTGATTGATTGTATATTATTTTCTGCACCATAGTTTCTCTTAAACTTACTTAACACATTGGCTTTTGCCCTTTTTCCGGTATTCGTACAATAGTGGAGTCACCGCTCCCTAATTTGGTCCTCGGAACTTTGCACATTCCCTATATATTGAACTACTAATCCAGCTCTGTAACCTGAACAGCAAGGGCCTTTCCCCCTTCAATAAAAGTGCCATTTACAGGCCCTGCGATACCCCCATTCGTAACAACATACAAGATCCCTTTATCTTTGTTTGTCCTTCCAAATGCTGCGGCCGTGTCCCCCGCAATAACTGTAGAGTTTTTATTTCCAGCTACGACTTTAGCCTCGACATCATCAGGCTTAATCTCAACCCGGGTTAGAACGTTGCTCGGGTCACCTGTAATGTACGCGGTGATGGTACCGTCTCCAGATACAGCAAGAGCGAAATCGTCCCCCATAAGGCCAGTAGCTAGGACCTCATACCTTCCTAGTGCCTGTCCGGTAGACGGGTTCACTGCCACTCGGCAAAAGAGTCCTTTGAAACTGTTCGTGTAGTAGAGGTAACCGTCATGATATCGCACGCCATTGATTCCTAGAACTGCAAAGGCGTCTGCGGCCGGCTTCATCGTGTCGTCCTCTAGTACAATGTTATACGCGCTTGTCATTGTGTTGAGGCGATACACAACTCCCGCGGCTGAGTCGGAAATTAAAACGGTCTGCGGAGTCCCAGGGAGTAGCGTCATGCCATTCAGAAATAAAGCCGAAGGTATATCAGTGATTTTTGATACTTTTGGGCTAGCCGAATAAGGGGAGCGTAGATTTACGCGCCACACGGAGTAACTGCCGGCCGTGTAGTTGAAGGTTTTATCGCTCCAGCTTCCTGCGATCACCGCAAATACGTCCTGTTCGATCTCTGCGATTCCCAGCAAGCCCAGGGCATGTGCTTCAGTGAAGTTATGCACGAGAATCGCGCCGTGCGGTGGGAATGGGTCCACCTGGTAAAGCTCGGGCTGGTCAATACGAGTGACGAGCAGCTGACCATTGGATCGCACGGCAATGTTTTCAAGCCAGGTTTCATTGGGAAATTGATGAACTGTTGTTATGAGATCATGGGTGAAAGGTTCTGGTTTATCTCGCAATGATATCGTTGCGGCGAGGGTATGAAGAGGAAGGAAAAGAGAGCAAAAGAATATGAAGAATGTGAGAAGGCCACATTTGCAACTGGAAGCTGTCATTTCGTCAAGATACAATTGAAGCACCTAAAAGTAGTATACAATTGCACAGGTACAATGCATCAAGCCCTAGAGCATACTATTTTATAGAAAAATGCTATTTACCCAACTAGGAAGTTTTGTTAACTGGATTACTACGTGCAATTAGATTGGATTAGTCAACTCGTCAAGTTTGTCAGCTCTGTCTAACTAACTAGCCCCGTAATCTAAGACTCTGCTCTGCTTTGAGGGATCGACAAATTTTTGCAATAATGTACCTGAACGATGGTAAGCTAACTGCCTTTGACGGCTATCATGCACTATTCTTGGACTGGTACCTGCAGGCTTCCGACCTTTTCATGCAGCTTTGTTGGCTTAATCATCACTTGACATCATGCAAGCTCTATTATTAAAGTATCTTGACTCTACGCTTGAATTTATGCCTTGTGATACGAACGTTAACATCACAATCAGGGATGCACATAACTATTCTATTAGTTACATAAGTTATGATTACTATATAATATAACTAATCGTAATCGAAATCAATCTTGTGATTATTGTTACGATTATATAATCGATATAATCTCCCGCGGTAAGAATGTGCGCGCGCAACACAGCAATTTCGTACGCACTAGAGAATTTCAAGTTTAACTCGCTTAAAAAATTAAAGGCTTTGCCCTTCTTGCGGGTGCACAGCTCTTTTGGCAAGCGCACAGTATCTATGCTGGATGGTGCACTTGACTAGTAATCACCGAAATTGCTGTGTGTTGGATGCGCACATAGGGTGGGGGGGACACTGGAGCTGTTACACCCTGTAATAAAGCTTTGGTATTAAGAAAACTACTTCTTAATTTTCCTCCATGTTTTTACGTACAAAAAACGTCCGTGCGGGCTTAGAAAAAGTCACGTCGAAGTGTAGAGCTCCTTTAAATCACCATCTTACCTGTGTTTTTACACCCATATACTATGTCTTCCTTACAACACACGGGGAGCGATTAGGTAGCAAATGAGGCAGTAGATAGATAAGGGAATTAAGTAGTAAATGCGACTCATAAAGCATCTCTCAAGCCGAGATCAATCTAATCTTAATTAGGAAATCAGTATATAACTAAAATAATCAATGCAATCAATTAGAATCACATGGGGCGATTTTACAATAATCAAAATATATAGGCCAATTACGGTTACACTGATTATGTGCAACCCTGATTACAATAAAGAGAGTGTGACGGGCTCGTACAAATGCTTCTGAACCAAAGCTTGTAGATTGCTACCATGCAAGAATACTAAGCTGAGGAGAAGAAGGAGAAGAAGACTGTTGGTAACTAATGAGATATAAGGGGTCGCCAAGGCGCTAGTGGTAGACAAGCCAATAGTAGGCGAGCTAACAGTAAGAAATAGTAAGAAACAGTACCAGATAGTATACGACAATATAATAGGTGGCAGAATATGGCAGAATATAGTAGGTAACGCGCCCTAGCACCATTACATCACCTTCCCCTCCTAAAAAAGCCTGCCCTCAGGCTTTATCCAAGTTCTTTATTATCGTCTAAATTATTATAGTTATCTAACTCCTCTTCCTAGCATTTAATCCAGCTGTCTAACTTACATAGTAGTCTAGGGAAGTTTGGGTGGGCTAGGTAGAAATCTTATAGCTTATAGGGAGAGTACTTAAAATTAGATACGGGGTACTATTCTAGATCTTTATTATAGCCTACCTAGCTTACATAGTATTTTAAGGTACTACAGTCCTTCTTAACTACTAAGATCTCTTTAACTTTCTATTCCTTATCCTCTACAATCTAAATTAACGGCGGGGGGTTATTATACTATCCAGGTAATAGGTCGTCTATAGCCTTCCGCAGTTGGTTTAGAGAGAAGATAGGGTGGATCTTTATTAACTCTGGTGGCCTAACCTTAAAAAAGTACCCTACCTTCTTAGGGATCTTATAGGGGCTAGCTATTTAGTGGTCTAGCTTATAGCTTAGTCTCTAGGTCTTCTAGTTCTTCGTTAATACCTATACCTTATCTCCTACATAAAAATCTACCTCGCGATAATAATGATTTACGTTAGCCTCTTTCTTCTCTTATACCTTTTTTATTATTGCTTAGTCAGTCTCCTAGGCTCTCTGTATCCTCTTAGTAAATATCTAGGCCTCTTTATAGCTAAGGCATTTGCGGGCCGTTACAGGTTCTATAGATCTATCCTGTCACGGAGTGAGTACGAGTGACGATAATATGTAGCAAAGTAGATATTATTAAGCTACGTACATGAACTGTGTAATAATATTAAGACGTTGCATAAGGAAAGAAGGTAAGGAAATGGGAGGAAAGGGGTATATATTATTAACTTAGTTGCTTAGTTAATACGTGCACGGGGCGGAATAGGCTTTGGGTTATAGTCCTAGTGGAACTTAGCAGAATGTGGCGGAATATAGTAGAGGACGGCAAATTGCCGTAGATTGCCGTTATGTGATAGCAAATTGCCTCAAATTGCTGTTATATGCCTTAATTAACTAGGTTATTAATATAGAGGTAGAGATGGTGGAAACAGGTGGACGTATATAAGGTATCACAGAGGTGTCCCGTAACAGTACCCTCCCTTTAAACTCAAGCTTCTGCAAGATAGGGCTATAGTAGTTCTAGGTCGAGTTTATAAAAGTCCTCTATAGCTTATGTAAGTCCTATAGAGTTAATAGGTTCCTATAAGGGCTTAGTAAAGCCTCTCTATTTTATAAGGTATATATACTGGCGTTTCCGCTTATTATACTTAATATTATTAATCCTTTTAACGAAGTACTTATCCTTACCGTCCACTTTAATTAGTAGAGGAGGGTCCTAGATCTGTTTAGGCAGGGCGTCTAATATAGGGGCAGTAGGGCAGAGGACTAACGTATAGAATATAGGGTGGATTTTAACCGTATTAGGAAGCTTTAGTTAGTAGGCATAAGAAGAAACAACTTTTTTAACCTTATAAGGGCCGGCGTTCCTCTAATTAAGTTTCTTAGTAGGCTGTTTTGTATTTAGGTTTCTTATATCTAGCTAGATAAAGTCACTAATGTAATAGAACCTTGTAGCAGGAACTACGGTGGATTCGTCAATAGGCTAGGTATATAGGTATAAACACAAGTCAACAACGTAATAACAACTGGTGGAGTGGTTGCCTAATAGATTAACTCTAATTGTATTCTAAGATTTACTATAAAGAGAGAACTATCTGGGTAGGGACCATGGTCCTTTAAATACACAACCGTACGCCTAAGAAATCCCTTCGCTCTGTGAGGTATGTGTGCTCTATACGCTCTATATAGATTATACAGATTATACAGATTATATAGATCATATTACGTAACCTTAGCTACTATTCCTTGTTACATGGTTCCACCAGATCTATCCTAAACTGTGCCTATATTAACTAACTAGCTTCCACTAACTCTTCTCCAAGTAGTTATAATATCGTACTTAAGCTATCCGTAACACCATCTCCCTCCTCTTTATCTTTGTCCTTAAAGATTCCTAACATCTCCAAGTTGTTTACTAGAGGTGTAATATCCATCTAATTAATTTAGTTAATATCCTTACTTATTATACCTAAAGCATCTTCTTCTTTATCTACTATCCAATATGCTCGCACTGTTGCTGCAATACTATTGCTGGGTAAAGTTATACCATTTCTATATTCTTGTTGTGCGAAAGAGGGGTTGGTCTATATTATGCTGGCGAGTCCTTTGTCTTGGCAACCCTCCTCTTGCCTAGAGTGCACTAAAGCGAATATTCAATCGTCCTGTAATGTTTGCTCTATCTCTAATGCTAAGTATACGCGTCTCGTGACTTTTAACAGTCTTTAAGTTCCCTAAGTAACTTGTTATAGGGTCTTGTGTTTAATCTGCCGCTATAAAGCTTAATAATAAGCTCTCTGCTTCCCTTGCGGAGCTTTAGCGTACTTGCGCTGCTTATAAGGTGTACTTGTCTGCCTCTGCTTGTCTTCTTTATTTTAAGAAAGTGCGTAAAAAGGTTTGTTCTAAGGAGTAGAAACTTATTTAATAGGGTCTATCTAAGCTAGGTGATAAGAGAGTAGTGTCTCTAGAGAAGGAAACAACTCTAAGTAATATAGTGGTTGCTCTTCCTGGGTCCCCCTTAAGTGACTTATTCTTTGGCAATCCTTCTTTATTAATACTGCCTAACCTATTCTCTTCTAATACTCCTATACCTTTCCTATAGCATTCTTTAAGTTGCTTAGTAGTTCCTAGGTAGTCTTACTATAGCCTATCTACTTTACTTTATACCATATTTTATTATCTATATCCTTATAACTAATAATCTTTAAAACTTACTATTTATTCTCTTCTTGCCCTCTATACATATCTGCTTTATAGACTAGTAGCTTAACATTCCTATATGCTATATAGGGTAGATTCTTATTTTAGCTGGTAGGTTTAACTTATATATAACTAATAAAATTCTCTACTTAATTTTAAAAGGTCCTAGTCTAATATGGTCTAATTTCTTACTTAGTTGTTAACTCTTAAAATTTTTGTGTAGTAGCTATACTTTATCTCCCTTCCTAAGATCTGGTCCCTTAGATCTCTTAGCATTATAGTACCTTTTTATTCGCTCTTATACTAGTTTAGCTGTTTCTTTAAGGTCTGCATAAAGATTTATTAATATCTCTATTCTTTCTTTAGCTATGCTACTCGTTTTCTTTACTTAATGTAGCAATAATAACGTTCTTAGCTTATACCCATAATTCGCCTTAAATAGTAATGCTCCTATTCCTTTTTATAGTGTTACATTATATATAAACTATATAACTAGTAATAACAATACCCAATTATTCTGTGCGTAATTAATATAATGCCTTAGATACTACTCTAGTGTCTAGTTTAATCTTTCTATTTATCCATCTATCTACAGATAATACGCTGTTAAGGTTACTGCGCAAACTCCTTATTCCACCAAGAATACCTCCTAGAATGCTACTACGAATCTTAGATCTCTGTCTAATATGATTTTATCTAGTACTCCATATTTTATAAATACTTCCTTAATATAGATTCTAGTGATATCTTCTGCTAATATCTCTTTTATGTATGCTATAAAATATCCCTACTTTGTAAGCTTATCTACTATTACTAAAATCGCGTTATAATCTTGTCCTGTAATAAGATCTCTTAACTTTAGTAACTTAATAATAAAGTCCTATAATATAACTTCCCATAGTCTTTCTGGTGTTTTAATAGGTTATAGCCCTCTATATAGCCTATACCTTATTAGTTTGTTTCTTTAGCAATTTAGACATTCCTTTATAACTTATCTTGCTAGTCCCTAGATTCCTTAAACAATATATTCCCTTTAAAGTCTTAATACTAAGCCTGTAGCTCTATTATATCCTTAAGTTAGTTTCTTATAGAATAACTTAACAAACTCCTTTATAATAGACCTTGGAACGTAAGTTGCTTCTCTATTCTTATACTATTCCGTGTCTGGATCCTCTGCCTATATATCTAGGATCTTCTATATCTAATTACTCTCTAGTAATTTATGGATCTAACTTTCCTTAGTTACTGCGATTTTTGGATAATTATACCTAATTAGTCTATCTTAATCTTTTCATAGTAAAGCCCCTAATGGCTTCTTATTGTCTTGCAACTCTGCCTTTCTACTAAGTGCATCTGCTCTTACATTTTTAGTACCCTTAGTATGCTAAATTTTAAAGTAATATTCTGTAAGCATTTCTGCCTATCTAACTTGCCTTCAGTTTAACTCTTTTATTGTTAGAAATCCTATAAGATTCTTATGGTCCATTTTAACCATAAATGGTTTCTCTATGCCTTGTAAGAATGCTTTCTACTTTTTAAGTACTGTAACTATACCTAATAACTCCTTATTGTAAATGTTATAGTTTAACTCTAGTAGTGTTATCTTTTAACTATAATACACTATTAGATGCCATGCGTCCTAATGCTTCTATAGTAAATATGCTTTTAGTGCAAAGTCTAATATGTCTATTTTAATAACCGTTTCTAACCCTAGTTAATAGATCTTAAGGATTAGTTCCTGGGTGAATAACTCTTTTAGTTCTTTAAATAGTTTCCTTTACTCTTCTACCTAAACCTATAGTTCCTCTTTCTTTATTAGCCTTATAAACGGCTTAATGCTCTTTAACTACTATGCTATAAACCTCCTATAGTAATTATAAAACCCTAGGAACAACCTTAACTGCGTAACATTCTCTAGTTCTTACCAACTTACTATAGCTTTAACTTTCTTTAGGTCTATACTAATTTTTCCTAGTTTAATAATAAATCCTATAAAATTAGTTTTTCTTATAAAGAACTTATATTTCTTAATTACTACTAGCATCTGTTCTTCTTATAGTCTCTTTAAGACCCATTTAACATGTTCTCTATGTTCTTCCTTACTTATTAAGTAGATAATAATATTGTTAAGGTATACCATAATAAATTTATCTAGGTGTTCTCCTAATATACTATTAATTCGCTTTTGGAACATTATTAGTGCGTTTATAAGCCTAAATTGCATAACTAATGGTTTATATAGTCCTTCCTTTAACCTAAAGGCTGCCTTCTATTTATTGCCTTCCTTAATTCTAATCTAATAGTATACCCATTTTAGATCTATTTTTATAAAGATTTATGTATTGCCTATCCTGTCTTAGATTTCACTAATTAAGGGTAAAGGATACCTATCCTTCCTAGTAATGCTATTTAACTATCTATAGTCTATACACATCCTAAGTTTTCCATTTTTCTTTAGAATAAATAATACTGGATATCCTACTAATAACTGTAATGGTCTAATATATCCCTTTTATAAGTTCTCCTAGATAAACTCCTTAAGCGCTACTAACTCGGTTTTAGTAAGCTTATAGATTAGAAAAAACTTTAGACTTATTTCTAGTTCTAACTCTATCTTATAATCCCATACTGTATATTCTAACAGCTTCTTACTTTCTGCTAACCATAACTTTTTACCATATTTATGGTATCTCTTTGGTATATAACTTAAGCCTCACTTAGTCTCTTTATATATTGCTCTAACTTAGTACTATACTAACTTAGTTTGCTGTCGCATTTTATATTATTAAGTATCTTTAATATTAACCTAACCTATAACCCAATTAATCTTTAGATTATATTTTTGTAACTAAGGTATTTCTAGTATCGCCTTGTCCTTCCCTAATAGTAGGATATTAAAAGACATCTTAACTTGTCTTCCTTTAATAGTTAACTAAATAGGTCCTGTTTTAAGATTAATAATACCTCCTCTATAGGCTATCTAATCTCCTAAAATTATTATAAGTAGATATAGGTGCTTCTTTTGTTTATGTGGTAACCCTATCCTTTCTACTGCTACTAGTAATATGTAGTTCCTTATTACTCCACTATCTACTAGTACTTTAAACTGCTAATCTTGCCATTTAATTTATAAATTTAGGTGTTAACCTTAAATTCCTTTAAGGGTCTAAGGCTCTACCACTAGTTCCCTCTAGTCCTATAGGCCTCCCCTTTTTCTAACTATTGGCTACTAGATCCTGTTTATACTTAGTCCTCCTTAGGCTAATACTTAGTTCTTTTCTTTTTCTCTATATACTATAGACAAGTGTTCTCTAGACAATTCCACCACTATCTTCTATCTAGGTATTCTTCCATAAGGAATTTTCCTAGTTAAAGTGTTAGGTCCCCTTAACTCTATACTTCTACTAGGTGCCATCTATGTATATACTTAGCATCTCCAAACCGCTTTTCTTCTGGTGCCTAATATATTCTTTTTAGGTATTTTTAGTTCTTATCCTTAGATGCTCTATATATATTACATGTATTATCTATATAAGCTATCCACAATAGTATATAATGCGCTAGGTGACTTAGATTAACTCTTGGTTTATCTTTAACCTATAGTTTAAACCTCTATCTAGCCAACTTAACTATTAGTCTTTTTTCTACGGGTATTAAGATTTATTACTTGCTTCTTTAGTCTCTAGATCCTTCTTCTAGGTTCCTTAATATTATAATTAACACCCCTTTAATATAACTTATGCGTTTCTTTATAATGGGTTAGTCTTAGATAACTTTTTTATTTAGCTATATATAGAAATCTTCCTATTTATTATTATGTTGTTGCCTATACCACTTTCCATATAACTGGTTTAGTGTATATAGTCTATCTATTAGAAAGTACCTTGTTATTACTATATTGTGACATCCTTTGGTATATCTTTCTTTAAACCTAGTTAGAATCCCTAGATCCTCTTCTTATTCTAGTTTATTTAGCCACTTTACCCTTAGCGTGCCTATCTTAGGCCTATTAGTAACTCTTTGTACGGGTGCTCTGTCCCTTATATGACCTTATACACTAGACCTCTGGTCTAGTTTTTGCTCTTGCTATGCGATAATTCTTACTCTAAACTTATTTATAGTTTCTTATTTTCTACGTCTTATAGCTAGATCCTTAAAGTCGTCTTGCTTCTTAATCTCTATATTAACTTTTTAATCTTTAGGCTAAATACTGTGTTTACCTAAAATTAACATTCTTACTCGTTCCCTAAACTTGTAGTTCTTGGACTTGTGTCCTATACTTATTTGTTTGTCTTTAAACTAAGCTGTTACTCTTTCCTATTGGTTTTCTTCTGTTATAGGTGCTTAAGCCTTCCTTATTACACTTTATAAATCTTAGGTACGCCTTATCTCGTCTTAAGAATCTTAAGCGTCTTTTATCTTTTTATAAGAATCTTAAGCCTATGGCCTTTTGCCTTTTATAAGTAGTAAGCTAGCACTAGTAGTTGTCTGCTTGCTTAATTATCTTTAGATATTACTCCTTCCATCTTATAAAGTAATGGATGCCGTATCTAATAGTGTTATAATACCCGTTACTAATCCGCGTTTTATAGTGGTCTTAGTCTCTGCTTCTATTACGTTATTAAGGTTTAAGCGCTTCTAGTTAGCCTCTTTTTCTTCCTTGTCGCTATTAATTAATAAATACTTTAACTCTATTATTATTGTTACTAATCCTTATCTATATATTACTATAATATCTTAATCTAGCTTATAGAGTTAATCTTATTATTTATCTAACTCTCTGGTTCTTTTAAGTCCTTTTAACTCTAGCTCTTATAGCTAATAGCTTACGCCGTACTTAGTGTCCTTATAAATTTAGCATGCGTTATTATAATAAAACATAAAGTATTTAATTAAACACTCCTTGGTCCCGCGCAACATCCCTATATCTATGTTATTATACTCTAATAACCTAGTGCCCTTTACCGCGTGGGTACTCTAACCACCTCTATAGTCTCTAGCAAAATAACCTTATTTTCTATAATTTATGTAAGCTCTATCTTTAAACCATCTTTCTTATTATAGAGTCTACCTAAACGTCTTCTACTGCTAAGATCCCTAGTTTGGCCTCTGCTCCTTAGTTCTATAATTATATAATCCTTAACCTCTAGGTTTCTATGGTTTCTTTATTTATCTCTTAAATTCTTTGGTACCGCTTAGGTCTATTAGCTCTGCGCCATTCTATAGTTTTTAACTCTGTGTCTGTTGTTGCGTACTCTACGCCTTATATAACTATAGAACTCTATCTTGCCCTTTCTTAGCTTATTCCCTTTAATAGATCCTATTATTAATCTTTATTAATTAGTCTATTAAGTCTCTTAGACTTTCCACATCTTCTATTAGAATAATTGTGTCCTAGACTTTAGCCTTAAGTCCTTACTTATACTATGCTATAAGCGCCTTATTATTCCACTTAACCTATATTATAAGTATCTAAAACTGTGTTGTATACTTAATTGCTAAAGAACGTTGTACTAAGTTTTAAAGCTTTTGTTCTGCTATGGTTATTACTTCTAGGTCTCTAAATATCCATATTAGTCTCTCTATAAACCCGCTCTAACTAGTAAACACAAACCGTACTTTTTGGTTAGTAGTTATCATTCTATTTGTCTGGATTTTGGTAAGGTAAGGTTTAAACCACTTAAGTACTCTTCCTATTAAGAACAATCCTACATACGCCACTTGGTCCATAGGTATTACTAACTTTACTCCCTCCTATATAACCTTAAAGTGCATTTGCATAAGGAATCCTTTAAATTTTAACTTCTCTCCTAAGAACCATTTAATTAAGGGTAACTTAACCTTAGCTGCTCCAATTCCATTAATTCTTTCTTTAAGTATTTAATTATTATCTGTTAATTAATTAACCATTTCTTATAACTAACCCGTTATGACTAGCTGCAAATCTATATCCCTTATACTGGTGTCTCCTCCAGACCCTAAGGTTATAGCTGCCATAGATGGCGTTATGACTGGTGCTTTTGGTAGCATATTATTTAACTTCTTTATATTTTAATACCGTAACCTTAGTAGTGAATATATAACAGAACCTTATAGCAGGAACTACAGTGGATTCATTAATGGGCTAGGTATATAGGTATAAATATAAGTCAACAATATAATAATAACTGGTAGAGTGGTTGCCTAATAGATTAACTCTAATTATATTCTAAGATTTACTATAAAGAGAGAACTATCTAGGTAGGAACTGTGGTCCTTTAAATACACAACCGTACGCCTAAGAAATCCCTTCGCTCCGTGAGGTACGTGTGCTCTATACGCTCTGTATAGATTATATAGATTATACAGATTATACAGATTACATTACGTGACCTTGGCTACCATTCCTCGTCACATAGTTCCACCGGATCTATCCTAGACCGTGCCTATATTAACTAACTAGCTTCCGCCAACCCTTCTCCAAGTAGTCGTAATATTGTACTTAAGCTGTCCGTAATAACCAACTTAATAGGCTGGCGCTAGGGTTTGGTTCTTATTTGCTGCGGCTTTATAGACAGATTGGGCCTATGTTATTTTATTAATAAGGAACTCTTATAGTTCTTCTATCTTCTTTATAAATTTATTTACTTTTGCAACTTATAAGGCTTAATAAGCTAGGTAAGGAATATTACTAAAGGGTTTAAAACCCATTTGTAGATGCTGGCCGTAGTTAGTTAGGAATAGGGAGACTTTTATAGTTTCCAAAACGGAGTTATTTGCAGTAAACTTAGTAAATGCAAGCCAGTCTATCCAGTCATCCTATAGATACAATGTGTATATCCAAATATATTGTTCTATAATAGCATTTGCGTATTCTATTTAACCATCCATTTTTGGGTGGTATACTATAGATAACAGTGCTTTAATGCGGAGTTAGGTAGTTAGTTCTTTCCAAAATATAGAGATAAACTGGCGGCCTTTATTAGAGATAATTGTTTTAGGAAGTCCGTGGAGTTTCTATACATAATCTAGGAACAGTTAGGCAACAGTAGGTGCTAACATATTAGGGTAGGCAATTAGGTGTTTTATCTTAGATAGTTAGTCTATAACTACTATAATATTTATATAGTCTTTACTTGCGGGGAGATTAACAATAAAGTTAATTAAGATGTCCTTCTATCTTTGGTCCGGAACAGGTAGTGGCTTTAGAAAACTATTATACGTCTTATATAAAGCTTTAGCTCGTCAGCAGGTATAGTAGCTAGAGACGTACCTCTATACCATATTATGTATATTTGGCCAATAGTATTCCCATTAAAGCAGTTCTAGGGTTTTTCCTTAGCCTAGGTAACCGGCTACTAGTAGATTATATACATATTTAAGAAGCTTAAGCTTAAGTTCGTCATGGTTAGGTACTACTAGGCAGTTCCGGTAGTATAAGCGGTCTCTATAGGCTTTGTATTTACTTAGGGAAATCTTTTTAGAGCGTCTAACATTATCTTAAATTAGTTTAAGCGTCTTTTAGATAAACTTATTGTTTAAGTATTTATTAACTATAATCTATTTAATTAATTAATCGGTTATTTTAAGGACGTGTACCATAAGATCTTTAGCAGGGGGTTTAAATAGCTTAGGGCGGAGTAGGGTCTGCTTGCGGTAGGAGCGCGCTTCTTCTTAAGCTGGTACGTCTTGCGAACGTTAGGTTAGGGCATTAGGTTTCTGGCCTTAAACGCCTAGGCAGTGCGTAATTAAGAATTAGAAATAAGACAGATATTCTAACTAGCGGGCTTAATAATAACTTAGCTGTTTTATAGTTGTAAAGTACTATAGATTCTTATAGTCGCTAAGGACCTTAATTAGAAATCCTGTACCTTCTAGTTCGAGTCGCTATTGTTTAAAATATCTAATAATAGCTAACAATTCCTTATCATAGATCTCATAGTTATATTTGGCTAGACTTAGTTATTTTAAGAAGTATACTATAGGGTACAGTACTCCTTCCTCGTTATACTAAGACAGAATGCCTCTAGTAAAGTAGTTAGATAAGTTAGCTTCTATAACACCCTTTCGGTTTAGATTAAAGTGTTAGAGTACGGGTGCGGTAGTAAATATAACTTTTAGATAGGTAAAGGCCTTCTTATATTCCTTATTAAAGATAAAGGCTTTATCTTTTTGGGTTAAAGCCATAAGGAGTAAAACCAGGGCGGAGAAGTTATTAATAAACCGTTAGTAGAAATTAGTAAAGCCTATAAAGGCCCTTATATCCTTAAAATTCTTAGGTTCTTACTAGTTTACAATTACTTTAACTTTCTTAGGGTCCATTTATACGCTATCTATGGAAATAATAAGTCCAAGGTATAGAACTTCTATTTTATAGAATTCGCATTTATCTATATCTAATTATAGGCTAGTTCCACGTAAGGCTTATAGGACCAGTTCAACATATTTCCGGTATTTGGCTAGATTATTACTATATATTAAGATGTCGTTAATATAAGCAGTATAAAAGACGTCCAGGCATGGGCGTAGGGTATTATTTATAAAGTGTTAAAATAAACTTGGGGTATTTGTAAGGCCAAATAGCATTACTAAGTACTTAAATAGTCTATATCAAGTACAAAATGCAGTAAGCCATTCGTCTCCTTTCGCGATATAGAGGCGGTTAAATACGTGAATAATATTAAGCTTTGTATAGAAGCGAGCCTTACTTAATTAGTTTAGTGTCTTTTAAATTAATGGGATTAGGTATTGGTTTTTAATAGTAATAGTATTAAGAGCTTAGTAGTCTATATAGAAGCGCAGACTACCGCCAGGTTTCTTAATAAAGATTACTAGTACGGCTATAGGTAAAGAACTTGCTCTAATAAATCCTTTGTTTAGATGTTCGTCTAAGTACTTCTATAGTACCTAGAGTTTGTTTTAGGACATCCTATATAGAGGTCCAAATCTAGGATGTTTTCCTTCTTTAATTATAATCTTATAATTATATAGACGGCGTTCCGGTAGCTTATTGGCTTTCTTTTATAAGAATATATCTAGATAGTTATAGTACTCTATTGGTACCTTTATGGCAGGGTTAGTGTGCTTCTTTAGTACTAGGGCCTTTTTAATATTGGCCATTGTAATGGCGAAGATTGTATATTTAGGTTTCCTGGCGAGTCGTGCTAATGGGGTAGCTCTAATTATGTGGATATTTAAGGTATTAGGCGAGCTTAGGTCATCCTTAGTTTCTTATATAGTTTTGGGTTCGGTGTTAGATATAGAGTTAGTATTAGATTTAGGTTTGGGTTCTTTAAGTATCCTTTTTATAGTAGAATACCAGTTCTTCTGGTACTTTTATATATTAAGCTTAAGCTTAGGCTTCTACTTGGTTTGGGGCGGTATAGTAGTTAGGGTCGGTTTATATAGTTTAGTGCAATTTTTAGGTTCTTAGTGGACGTTGGTGGAATTCTTATATTAATAGAATCTGGTGGAATTCTCGGGTCGGTAAAATTGGGTGGACTTTTTAGGTATAAGGTGGACGTTAGTAGAAATTTTAGACTAGTGGATCCTAGTAGATTTTTTAGATTTTAATTTAGAGTCTAAGTAGTAAGTTATAAGGCACTTCTACTTGCAATAGGAGGCGGTAAATAGAAGCTTAAAGTTATTTTAATTAATGGTTACCTTATATAGCTTATCTAGGGTTATCTAAGGATTACTAGGTAACCTAGGGTAGTCATAAAGAGCTTAACTAATTCTTTATGGTTTAGGTATTGGAGTCTTAGGGCCGCTATATAAGTAATACGGCCTAAGATAGTGCGTTTGCCATTAAATCCAAATATATTAATATCCCGGTTAAGCGGTGTTAGGGTAAACCTATTATCTTACGCAAAGATCTTATTAATAAATCCTATACCACTAGCTCCTATGTTAATTAGGACTTAAGTATTAACCTATTAACCTTTCTACCAAAAACAGTAGTTAATGGTTATACTATAATCCTAAGAGTTAGGGTTTATAACATCTAATGCATTTAACAAGATCCTGTAATATAGCTGTCCTAAAGAGCGACTTAACTCTAAGATATACCTTTTGGTGGCAAGTGGGAAGGGGTTTCTATAGAATATTAGTTATAACTTTGTCCTTATAAGTGGTGTTTACTAAATGCGGGGCTAGAACTAGGTAAAGATTAGGGGTAGTAACTGGAGGATTAATGCGGTAAATGGTTATTAGTATTGGCTATTTATACATTATATTAAGGTATAGGGATGGAGTAATATCTTAAGATATAGTCCTTACTTCTACATTTAAAGCAAAGGCCTAGCTTAATACGTCGTTCTTATTTAGGGGACCCTAGTAGAGTATATCCTAGGGTCACTGTGTTAATGTCCATGGCGTTAGGGTGCTTAGGCTAAAATAATAACTTAGTGGACGTTTGCGGAGTTGTCGTATTATATTAGGGAGTGGGCTTAGGTATTAGGCGTAGTATATAATTATACCATTTATTAATAACGTTTGCGCAGGCATTAAGGGCTTTTAGTAGGTCTACACCTATTAGGAAGGTTTTCAGTTTAGGGCTTAGGGATTTAATAAGGCTATTAACTAGTATGGAGTCGTTCCAGTCTATTTCCTTTACGTAATGGTTAAATTCAGAGAAGTATACTAGAAAGCCTTTCTTTTCTTAAGTTATATAGTTTATATTCCTTTAAGCGGTAGCTTGGCGGTTTGGGTTACTATATATAGCTTTAAGAAGTACAACTAGGCTCTATAATAAGTTCGGCTGGAGAGGTTTAATAAGGTTAGCTGCGTCTCCTTCTAGTTAACTTAGGGCGTAGTAGAGTTAGTTAGCTTTAGTTAGGTAACAGTTAGCATTACCAGTTAGCTTATTCTTAAGTCAGCTTAAGAATAATTAAAGCTCTTATTGTTTACTGGTAAATACTAGGGGGTCTAATAGTTTTTTAGATCGTTGCGGTATAGTAGACGGATTTATAGGATAAATATCCGTAGCTAGCTTAAGGTTCGCACCTAACGAGCCAGGTCTAGATTCGGTTATTTTTATCTTATCTATAGGTAGCGTGTTAGCAGCCTCTTAGGCTAGTATTCGGTCTTAGGGCCCTAACGCGAGTGCCTTAAGGGTGCAGGCTTCTCCTTAAAGTGCTTTAATTAATTCCTAGTACCGTGCTTCTTATTTAGCTTATTATTTAGCTATAGCGGCCTAGTTCTATATAAAGGCGTCTATAAAAGACTTCTGCATATTTACCAATTGTTCTTAAAGTGTGGATATAATGTTAGCGGCTATTATAGGGACTTTAAGGTTATTCTGTATTTTAGATAGGGCGGGGCGGGGTAAAGTATAGGCTTTTAACGCAACGTAGTGTCACAGAGTGAGTATAAGTGACGATAATATATAGCAAAGTAGATATTATTAAGCTACGTATATAAACTATATAATAATATTAAGATATTGTGTAAGGAAAGAAGGTAAGGAAATAGGAGGAAAGGGGTATATATTGTTAACTTGGTTACTTAGTTAACACATACATAGGGCGGAATAGGCTTCGGGTTATAGTCCTAGTAGAACTTGGCGGAATATAGCAGAATATAGTGGAGGACGGCAAATTGCCATAGATTGCCGTCACGTAATAGCAAATTGCCTTAGATTGCTGTTATGTGCCTTAATTAACTAGGTTGTTAACATAGAGGTCGAGACGGTGGAAACAGGTGGACGTGTATAAGGTGTTACGGAGGTGTCCCATAACATATCCCAATTAAAGGATGTTTGTAGCTTATATCTATAAGGTAACTTAAATAGCGATATCCCTATACTATTATAAGGGAGCGTAAGCTGTGCGTAGTTTATTATAGGTAGTAGTTCTAACTAAGCAGCCACGATTCTGAGGACAAGAGACGATATAAAGACACAAGAAACCAGCTAAAGAATACCCTAAGAAAAGAAGCAAGGAATAACTGGAGACGGTTTATAAACAAACACACTACTAACCCGAGTCTCCCCTATAACAAGGGCCTTTGGACCATAGCAAAATGGGTAAAGAAAAAGGCGGGACGCCTAGTAGAAGATCTACACCTACCACCCCTATAAAGAGCAGGTGAACTATAGGCCACAAGCAATAATAATAAGAAGGCAAAGATCCTTACAGAAAGATTTTTCCCTTAACCGGCTCCAGTAGACCTTAGCGACATCACCAGTGAAACACCGGTAACTCGCCTAAGGGTCAACAGCGACATAACAACTAAAGAAATGGCTAGAACCATCAGCCGCCTCTTAAACAATATAGTACTAGGACCAGATGGGATCCTAAACAAAGCCCTAAAGACCTATGGACCACTTATAGCACCTTAGCTTGCAGACGTAGCCAGAGCATGCTTTGCAATAGGCTACTACCCGCGACTCAGAAGATCCATAACAATAGTTATCTTATAAAAAGAAGGCAAAGCAGACTACTTAATCCCAGGAAGCTACCGCCCTATTGCCTTAGAAAACACCCTAAGCAAGATCTTAGAAAAGGTTATAGCGGACTATATAGCAGATATAGCAGAGGAACACACCCTACTACCACAAAGCCAAATAGGGGCAAGAAAGAATCGCTTAACGCTATCAGCACTTACACTACTCGCTGCTACCATTAAAACTGCATGGGCTATGTGAAAGGACTTTATAGTATTAATACTTAGCCTAGATATTAGCGGCGCCTACAACAATATACCCCATAAGCGTCTCCTATACATCCTTAGGGCAAAGGGCTTCCTAGAATAGATTATTTAATTTATTTAAGGATTTATAGGCCAGAAAGAAACATTACTGGTCTTTAGCGGATACCAGAGCCCCCCTATTACAGTCATAATAGGAATACCACAAGGATCACCTCTATCGCCTATACTCTTCCTCTTCTTTATAAGCAACCTGCTTAACACCTTCAAGAAAGGGGCAACCCAGGGGATAGGCTTCATTAATAATATAAACCTAATTACATATAGGCCAACAGCTATAGAGAACTGCAGGACACTAGAGAAAGCCTATAACACCTATATAGAATAGGCAAGACAACATAAAGTCTAATTCTCACTAGAGAAATACCAGCTAATCCATTTTATAAGAAAACATAACCAATCTGCAGATCTTTAGCATACAATCCATATTTAAGGCTTTGGGGGTTAACCAGTTCAAGGCCTAAGGGTATTAGGAGTATAGGTAGATAGCAAGCTCTAGTAGAGCGCACATATAGCGCAAGCGGCCTATAAGGGCCAAGCACAGTATATCGCCATGTCCAGGATTATTAATTCTATATAGGGTCCATGCTTCCAGAGGTCATACCTACTATATACAGCAGTTGTCCGGCTAACCATAACGTATAGATCTAGCATTTAGGCCACTAGAGAAACCAAGAAAGGCCCCCCTAAATTACTCCTTAAACCACTCCAAAAGGTCCAAATAGCCTGCCTTAGGAGTATAACAGGCGGGTATAAGCGAACGGCTATAGCACTACTTAAGAAGGAAGCCAATATTCCCCCCCTATAACTATATATTAAAGCCGATATAATATAAAGGGTGTAAAAGAAACGCAACTCTAACGTTATAAAGTATATTAAGACACGCCTAAACAAACTATAGAGGGACCCTAGGGTACCCTATAGGAGAAGGAACTAACAACCCTAAAGTAGGGAAGATATATTAGGAAAACAGGTAGAGAAAGTAAAAGAAAAATAGTGCGGCGCTAGGGCCCAGGCCTATATAGAGGAGAAAGGGAGACGCGTAAGAGGCCAGCAAAGATAATAATAAGGGAGAGAAAGGAGCTAAAGTAGAGCATAAAAGAGTACTGGAAAACCATCTACCGCAACACAATACTGGTTGGACCGACGCTGGAGAGATAAATAGGAGTTAAAGGTATAGAGGTAGATTTAGGCAAGGGGAACCTAAGCCGTAGCATAGGTAATGCTATGGGGGGTAAATACCCAAGGGCTCCAAGAGGGCCTAATAAAGGTAGAAAATACAATAGCAACACTCTTAAGAACAGAAATAATAGGACTAAAAGATTGGCTTCACTAGGTAGGTGTTCTAGTAGGTAGCCTAAGGTGCGAATATGGCTGGCTAAGACAAACACTAAAACACGTAATACTATTATGCCCCTTACGCACCAGCCAAGAAGCAATGCTCTTAGCAGCTGGCATAGAAAACTATAATATACTACTCTTAACACAGAAAGGCCTTAAGGCGGCTACCTGGTGGCTTATTAGCCAAAATATACTAGACCAGTTCCAGGTTACAAAGGAAATAGCAATAGAAAGCAAAGGGGCGAGTAACAGGCGCCCCCTAATAACTCTACAGGAGTAGAGTATAGTGTGTAATACTAGCGCGTCCGTAGGTTTGTTACGGCAGTAGTGGTTCCTAAGAAGGTTAAAAAGTAAGGTAGTAGAGCACCACTAGTGACTTATAGGCGACTTATAAGCGAGCCCTAAAAGGCAGGGAGATAGATCACGGGGTTTTCTTAAATAGAGTTTTCTCCCTATATGTATATAAGGAGTAGTCCGCGTGGGCCCAACAGGGATCCGAATTAGACATTAAGCAATAAATAATAATAGTTCTAACTAGTTATCCTAGTAGTAATTAATAAAGGGGCGAAGTTGCTAGTTAAGGTATTAGTTTATAATCTTGGTTTAGCTATTAGTCTAAGGGTAGAATGTAGTAAAGAGCTTAATCTTAATCCTAAGGATACGGCAGAATTTGTCCTAGAAGTTTAATATAAATTAGGGCCCATAGTTAGAGACAATTAACTTAAAAGCGCTATAGATCCGGTAAATGTTATTAATATATATACGGGCCATATCTTTTATAGTTATAGTCTTAAAGTAGGGGAGGGAAATAGCTTACTTATTTAGTTGGTTAACTACTATAAAGGCCATATTATAGCTATATTTATCCTTTAAAAAGAATTTAAAGTCTATTATAATATACTGCTAAGGGCGTTTAGGAACTAATAGTGGTTATAACCATCTAGGGGTTTAATCCCTGGGGGCATCTACCTATCTATAAGTATAACAATTCCTAATAAATCGTTCTATATTGTATAGGAGTCCTTACTAGTAGTAGCAAGGCGCTAGTAGTTAGTAGGTCTTATTTTAACTAGGGTGCGCCATAGAGACTTAATAGTAGGCTTTACGGATCAGCTCTGTCCATAAGTTATTAACATCTAGAACTATAAGCCATTCTTAGTATAAGAGCAGTCCGTCTTTTATTTCTAAATTAGGGTTGCCTTTTATAGCTTAGTCGCAGAGGGCTTTTAAGGATTTAGCTATGCGGTTCGCGATTAAAATATGGTTAATTAGTCCTATTAGTTTATCTAGGATCTCTCCTTCTATAGGCGCTAGCTTATTCTATTTAGGGCTTAGTTTCTTAAGGATATATAGGTTAAGCTATTTAGGACGGAGGAGGGCATATATTTAGTATAGAGCCTTTAGCTTATCCTATGGTTCTATATCCTATTCTCTTCAGGTAAGGGCATTAGCTTTAGAATTTTACCTACTAGGGCGGTATATAATCATAAAGAAGAATTAGGAGAGTATTTTAGCCTACCTAGCCTATTAACCAGTAAGCTGCTTTATTATCATAAAATACTTAAGGGCTTTATAATTAGTATAGGCTTTAATCTAAAAATCTGTGCTTTTAATCTCTACGCGCTATTAGGACAACAATTGTATAATAGCCAGTATTTCCTTATTATATACCTTATAGTTATACTTAGCTAGGGCTATTGTCTTTAAGAAAAACGTAATAGGGTACCACTTGCTATCTAGGTATAACCGTAAAAGAACTCCTACTACTACTCTATCAAAGGCGTTAGTTTCCAGCATTAATTTAAGGTCTAGGTTATAGTAATAGAGAATTAGAAAGGAGGTAAGTCAGTCCTTTAATTCCTTAAAAGCTTCTATATAACTATTAAAAATAAAAGGCGTGTTATTCTTTATTAGTTATATAAAAGGCTTAACCACAACCCTATTGTCGGGAATGAGACGAGTGGTCGTCACGTGTCATCATATGTCGCCGCGGCACTAGCGTAGTGAGGAACCTTAAGCTCCTCGCCCTCCCTTATTCTAGAATATAAGTATATTAACTAACATCACTGTAACCTACTCAAGTAGTCGTTATTGGTAAGTTACCCTATATAACCAACACTAATCAGTGGTTGAATACACAGTCAACCATAAAGCAGCTAGGTTTACGAACAGAAGAGACAGTCTTGTGCAGGGGTGCTATATACGCTCATATAGAATAGATCCCGGCGATACTGTGCTACCTTAGACTTGCGGAAAACTAGTAATAGAAGTGTCACTAAGTACTAGGAGATACCAAGTTACGTCTATTACGCAGAACAACCACGTTTACGAAGATTTGGTCAAGTACTTTAGGTCAGAAGTATCACTAAACCTAAAGTCCTAAGTTAACGTCTAAAACGCGTTAAACAACTACCTTAACATCCTCCGTGTACCTTCACAGATTGTAGGATTATGGTTAATACCTAACTACACGTTAAACAACCTTTATTTTCCTTAATTAACAAAATAACAGCCATTATGGCGTTAACCTACCCGAAGAAGTATAAGGAAGACATTAACCTAGAGATATAGGGCACAGCCATAATTAACCCTAAAGATATCAATTAATAAGACTTAAACGGATTCTTACTACACCGTATAGCATACTATAAAGATAGCGAATACAACGACACCATGCTATAGTACTGCATAAAGGAGGACTTTGTTGGATAGACAAAGGAAACATAGGCTCCCGCGAATAAGGATATTATATAAGACTTCCGTAACTTCCTGCGGGAGAATAGAGTGTTCGTACCTATAGATGGGGGTGTTATTGGAGATAACATTTAGGAGCAAGTTATTAACATAAAAGAAGAGCACGAATGGACTCTATAAGAGATTAAGCACTAACTACGCACTATAAGGAAGCTTAATTTATAATAGAACCTAAGCAATATACTACCAGAGTCGCTTCTACCTCCGTCTTTAACTCCCCTATATTAACCAATTCAACCCGCAACTTCGACTACTGCCCTTTAGTAAGCATAAGATCCCCCTACTTTGCGATCTAATAGCCTTCGGACCCTACCGACTAGACCTATATCCCCACTGCAGCCTATAATGCAACTTCCACCTCCTCTATCTTAATCTCAAATCGGAGGCAGTTTAAAATTGCTTATAGAGCTTGCGAAGCTCTATTCGGATTAGGAGAAGAAGTTTGGTAGAGAATTATATAATATTCTTAATTTGAAACTACGTATCTTCTACAACTATTGCTAGAAGGTAGGAATAGAGTCTGATTAATACCATAACGCCTATTCCGTCATGCTTAAGGGCCGAGCTAGTACCTTCTATTATAATCATTTGGTAGGAAAAGGATACGATTTCGACCGCATAATATATAAGTTAAGATGCTACTTTAAAACAGAAGAGAATAAGCAGCAGTATATATTAGAATGGAGAGAGACTACCTTTCTAAGGATTATTGCTATAAACCTAGGTGTCCCTCGGCTTAATTATCTTTAAAAGCTCTTTAATTAACTTTAGATAATTTAGTATGGTTTATCCAAATTATATTAAGAGGACTTTAGCCTACGTGATTAAGTTATTAGCGTATACTAAGGTGTTAAAGAATGCAACATTACTCTCTTTAATCCTGCAAATACTTATAAAGGAGTATATACTTAATTAAGATCTTCTATTAGCACCGCTTTACGCTTTTAAGAAGTATAGCAATTTAACGCCCAACTCTAACCTACTTTGATCGACCCAGCCGACCAACATAATCACAACTGGACTAATTAAATATATAGTGGCCGCGGTAGGTAATACGGCAGAGGGTACAATTAATGACTATAAGGTAAAGGTGGAGGTCCTTATAGAGATTCATTCCGAAGTAATCGCCAGAAGAAATGCTACGTTTATAAGAAGCCAAATTACTGGTTAACTAGGTACTCTCTTAATAAGCGAAAGAGGGTATATAACAAGTTTCGCCAGAGTGTAAGAAACGTTAGAAATTATAAGGTTACTATAACCTACTTCTAAAGCTTCCTAGTTCAATATAAAGGCGTAGAAGATCTTAAGGGTAAGGTTAATAAGGCCGAACAGCTTCTTATAGATATAGAAATTGAGGACTACTCCCCTGACTAATACTTTACTAAGTATAGTAAGGTAGATAGTATATAAACTGTTACTATCCTTAATAACTAATCTACGCTCTATGCTATTACAAAGTCAGATATCTTTAATGAGCTAAAGGAGAGTTTCACATTCTCCTTTAATAATAGATACTCGGCGAATGTCTTCTATAGTATTATGCCAGATACTAGAGCCGCAGGAGTATCTATAGTAGAAGAACCTTAAGTTTAAGCTCTTTAGCAGCTTAATAGCTCTATTTAGATTAACTAATTAACGGCAGGCCAATATACAATTTGTTTTGGTAAGGGTACTGTAATCTCTCTTAGTATAATTAGGGTCTAAACGCCTATAGGATATATCACTTTCTATGTTGTTCCCGTAAATACTCCGTTTCTATTTTGCATTAGAGATATAGATAAATTAGGCATTAAGCTTAATAACCTTAAGAATGTACTTATTTAGGGAAATAATCGGGTGCCTGTTGTATATAAGTAGGGTTACCCTTGGTTGCTCCTTTATTAACTAGAAAAGAGTGTTGCTTAGAGCTACCTAACTAAGTTAGAGTTACGTTAACTATACTATTAATTTGGCCACCTATCTGTTTATTAATTACTTAGGGTTCTTTAGCAAGTAGGCCATAAAGTTAAGGTTAAGGCAATTAAGCATTTTATAAAGTACTACTATTACTGCTAAATAAACCAGAAGTCCCCTAGCCGATTTAAGTTCACCCTTAAAGATAACTATAACTTTAACTTCTATATTATTGTTGACGTTATGTATCTTAGCGGCAAGCTAGTACTCTAAGTTGTTAACTTCTTAACCTCCTTCTAAGCCGCACGTTTCTTAAAGGATATATTAGCTAGGAACGTATAGGATACTCTTTAATTATACTAGATTAATATCTACCTAGGACCCCCTAATCAAATTATTTATAATATAGGAAAGAACTTCTTATCTGTAAAGTTTTGGTAATAGGTAAAGGCAATGGTAATTAAGGTTAAGGAAGTCCCTATTAAGGCATATAATAGTATTAGAAAAGTGGAGCGATACTATACGCTATTACGCCACGTATATAAGATTATCTCTTTAGAACTAGAGGATGCTAGCAAAGAACTTACCTTATAAATAGCTATTAAAGCCGTTAATAATTCCGCTGGCCTAGATGGACTTGTACCTATATTGCTAGTCTTTAGCGCCTACCCTTAAATAACTAATAATTCTCCACCATCTCCCTCTATTGTGCAACGGGCTGAGGCTATTCGCAAGGCAATAAAGGAGGTGTAATATCTCTACGCTACGCGCTAGGTCAACAACGCACTAGAAATAAGAAATGGCCTAAATACCTTAACTACGCTTAATCTACCACTCCAATCTAAGGTACGCGTATGGCGTGAAAAGAGAGAATAGTTAGGCCTATATAAACTTATTGCAATTAATGGTTAAACTTATACTATTTAGATGCCTTACGGACCCACTTAATTCCGTTTAACTGTTATTAAGTCCTACTACAAAGATAATAGTTTTGAGCCTTTATAGGATACCTAAGAAGATGCCCTAGAGGAGAACTATAATTAACGTGCCCTAGAAGGCGACTACGATTCTAATATAGTTATAGTAGATATACCGCAGCTATAACGCGGTAGAGGTCGCCTGAAGGGATCACAAAATCGCCAATATCTTATTAATTTCGAAAAGCAATTTATTACCGCCATTAAGAGTAGAGTTAAGTTGTTAATGGCCTTTATAACAGCTAAAGAGAAGAAGCTCGCAAAATAGCTCTAAAAGGAAGGCTATATTATAACTCTAGGAGCTCCTTTCCAAGCATCCAATAAGCAGGAGTATCGACGGTCTTATTATAAGAGGAGTCTTTAAATTTAAGAAGTATAACCCTACTAAGTTTAATAGAGTTCGCATCTTTAAGTTAAGAATAGTTAATAAGATTAAGGGCAAAGCTACTAATACCCTATTTAAGAAATTAAGGCTTGTTATCTAAGGTTATAATAATAATAGTAAGGAGGTGATTCTTACGCAATCTCCTATAATTTAACGGGCTAGTTAGCGAGTTATTATTGCGCTAGCTCCCTCCTTAATAAAGAATAGAATAGTGGTTTATTTATAAGATATTACTTAGGCCTATACCTAATTAGAGACGCACCTTTAGCGCTTAATATTAGCATACCTTTTAGAGCAAATTCGCCACCAATATCCCAAAGATACGATTATGGTTGTGCTTAAGCCATTATATAGAATTGCAGAAGCAGGAACTTATTAGTGGGCTACCTATAGTAAGCACTATAAAGAGAAGCTTTTAATAACTACTTCTATATTTAACCCCTGCTTCCTTATTACAACTACAAGAACTCCATTCGGAATCGTCGGCATATAAATAGACAATATAATTATCTTAGGAGACGACCAATTCTTAGCCCTTAAAGAAGATAAGCTAGTAAAGGCAAATCTAATAGCAAAGCCAAAGGAAAAGCTTAATTTTACAACACTATTGCTCTTTAATAGATGCATTCTCTCCTTAAATAAGGATTCTATTGCTTTGCACTAAAAGGGTTAGGGCAAAAAGATTAATATTATTAACATTAATTCTCCAAAACAAGGATACATGGAGTAACGCGCTTATAGAGCTTATATTACTTCTATCTGTTAACCCAAGGCTTTCTTTAATCTCTCTGTTGCCACTTAGCACTAGGAACTAACTAAGGATAATATTCTTACTCTAAATAAGCGTCTTTCCTAGTAAATAAACTATCTCGATTAGGGACTACTCTATATGCCTATTAATCTTCCCACCGCCAAGCTCTTTGTATTTATTAATAAATCGTTTATAAATAATAAAGATTTTAGCTCCTAGCTAGAATATAAGATTATTATCACAAACAAATCTACTAAAGAGAATGACTTTATAATCCACAGCAATCTTATCCATTGGAGCTTAACTAAAAGTAAGCGCGTCACTTAAAGCGTTCTAGCGTCAGAGATATATGGAATGGTTGGCGGAGTTAACATAGCAATTGCAATTAGAACTACCCTAAAGATAATTATAGATTAACTCAAACTTCCTATTATCCCTATAGTTATATGTACCGACTCATATTCCCTCTATAAGTGTTTAGTTAAGCTTGGCACCATAAAGGAGAAGCAACTTATAATTAATATTATGGCACTTTAGCAATCCTATGAACGGCAAGAACTCTTTAAGATTTAATGGATTAATGGCTAAGATAACCCAGCAGATGTAATAATAAAGGCAAACCCAAATAAGGCTCTAGAAACGTTTATTAACATAAATACTCTATATATATAAGTTAAAGGTTGGGTTAAAAGGGAGTAAGAGTATAACATTCTGCAGACCCTAATTTTAACTAGCTAATTAGGATTTTCCATACCCGGCATAAAAAATTGCTATTGGCTCGCTTATAACTAGCGCCTTAGCGGCCCTAACATAATATCCACCTATAACTCCTAGACAAGAAAGCACCACATGCTAAAAGGCAAATTTTAGGACAGCGAGACTTATATTGCAATGGCAATAGTAAGTAAGGAGGATTGATATTTGTTCCGCTAGCCGAGCGGTATCTATATATAGGTGGTAACCACAAAAGAAGAGTTGCCAGTGTCGGGAATAAGACGAGTGGTCGTCACGTGTCGTCACGTGTCGCCGCGGCACTAGCGTGGCGAGGAACCTTAAGCTCCTCGCCCTCCCTCATTCTAGAATATAAGTATATTAACCAACATCACTGTAACCTACTCGAGTAGTCGTTATTGGTGAGTTACCCTGTGTGACCAACACCTATAGTTATAGATAAACCAGTAGTAGAAGTTATAGAAGCTAAGAAAGGACTAGATGCCTTTTATAGTATAAGGGGATTACTAGTTGTATATCGCCTTAACCTTCTTAGGGTTAACTTTAATTCCTTTTATGCTAATAATAAACCCAAGGTACTTTATTTATTTTACTTCAAATTTATATTTCTTAATATTAACTTATAGGCCTATATTCCGCAGCCTCTCTAAGACCTTTTTAACATAAACTTAGTGCTTAAGTTCATTGTCTAAGTATATAAGAATGTTGTCTAGGTATGCCGTGCAGAATTTATTAAGGTAGTTAAAAAGAACATTATTTATATATCGTTGGTATATAGCTAGTCCATTTATTAGTCTAAAAGGAAGAACTTTATATTTATAAGAACCATAGTAGGTACGGAATATTATTAGATCCTCTAATATAGGGTCCATCCTAATTTGGTAAAAAGCTTAGCGGACATTAAGCTTAGTAAAGATTTTGGCTCAGCTTAGATATATAAGGGTCTTATTAATTAGGGGGATAGGGTAGTAATCTTTCCAAGTAATGGCGTTTAGTTTATAATAGTTAATACAGAAACAAAGGCCCTTATTAGGTTTTTTTATAAACAGGATAGGTAAAGTAAAAGGGGCCTATTTTGGTTTAATAAACCCCTTATAGAGGTTATTAATTAAGTACTACTTAGTTACTTTTAGTTCCTCTATAGTTTACTAGTAAAAGGAGCTATAGCCTAGAGAGTTATCGGCCTCTAGTTAAATCTTATAGTTATAGGTTTAGTAGGGGGGTAGTATATCTAAGGCTACTTTTAAAAACGCGTCTCTATAGTCTAAGAGGTATATAAGGAGGAGGCGTTTAACTAGCTCCTTATTAGTTTCCTCTACTAGCCCTTCTTTCTTCTTATTAATAATTCAGTTAATTTTATATAAGCTAGTTATAAAGACCTTATTATCCTTCTAATATATATTAAAGTGGAAACCTATAGCGCTAATTACCGTAATGTTTACTATAGGGGGGTCGTGCGATAGTAGGGGTGTCTGTAGCCTAGGGGGCCTTTAGCCTATTAGCATTATCTTTACTCCTTTTAGCTCTTATTATATCTTCTAAAGGTTATCCTCTATATCCTATTAGTATATCCTCTTTCCTATTAGCCGGATTTTTATAATTTAGAAGTTGTCTATATTACTGTCCATTCTACTTCTATAAATAGAGTCTTCCCTAACTGCGGTCCTTTAGGGGAGTATCCTTATTAGTATAGAGTTCTTACCGGCCTTATAGCAGGCGTCTTCTTAAGTAAAGGCTAGGTCATAGTCCCTAATATCCTACTAGTAAATAAGGTCGGCCTTTACAGCTAATATCTTATAGTTAATATAGATTTCTCTAATAAAGGAGGGTAACTTTAGTCTATTTTCCGGCTAGACAAACTGTCTTTATTAAACATTTAGCTAAATATTAAAGTAGGACATCTATTGCTGGCTAAGGATTATATTATAGGACCTTAGGTTAAGGATATAGAAGGGGATACTAAACTGGTGTTGTCTATTAATAGCAATATATAGCTTTAAGACATAGGTAACCGGTTTACCGGCTTGGCTGTTGTAGCCTTTTACTTAAATAGGCTTCTCTAGTTAGGTAGCATTTATATTTAAAAACCTAGCAACGTTATTTATATAAGTAGTATTTATAAAAGCAAAGCTATTTGCTTTAGTGTTAACAAGAGTAGTTATATTAACTCTATATCCATTTTAAAATACTATACATGGAACTATAAAGTGTTTTCTACCCATTAGCTAACTTAAATTAATCTCTTTAAGATTAATAGGATACCTTAGGGGGGAGTCTTTCCCTAGGGTTCTTTTTTCCCTAACTTATTAGACATTTCTTCTTCCTTTATCTCCTTAATATTACCTATATCCTTTAGCTTTGGGCAGGACGTAGCAAAGTAACTATTCTTTCCGCAATTAAAGTATATAACCATGGCAGGGTTAATTGGGGTATTGCAATAAGCATTAGCTAAAGGCATAGTATATAGCGATTCAGATAAGGCTCGCGGGTAGGTAGTTATGACCACTTTTAGTGTAAGGGCGGTTATAGTTTATCTTCCAACGCCAGCTTCCGTTGGCGTAGTGGATAGGTTCCAGTTACTACGGGACTTCTTTAGTTGGTTAGAACAAGCATTAATTCGTTTTAGTTCTAAATCTAATAATAAATATTAGGCTGTAAGTCTTTGGTAGGTTAGTAGGTTATCTAAGGCTACTATAATCTTTTCTTATAGTTGGACCGTTAGCTTATTATACAGGTCCAAATAATAGTTCTTAAGGGGAACCTAGCCTTTGCCTACTAGGTATAAGAATTAAGTCTAGAACTTAGTAAAGAATTAGTTTAATTTTATTATTAAGCGATTATAGTTATAACGGGCATCCCGTACTTTATTTAGGTTAACATAAATAGCAGCTAGATGCCGTATTATCTTATTAGCAGATATAAACTAAATAGGCAACTTATCCTTAAACTTAGCCTAAAGGTATTTCTAGGCGTCCCTAATGGTTTAACTAAAGAGGTAGAGCATTTTAGCTTCTTTAGAGGGAAAATAGTTATAGTTAATATAAAGCTTTCCTTGCACCTAGATTCTCTAGTTCTTAAAGGTTGGGTCTATACCGTCTAATAATAGTAGAGGGTTAGGGAGCTTAACGGACTTTAATTATTTCGTTATTATGTCTATACTCTCTAGTATATTATATTTAGTTAAGTAAATAGGTTAACTAAGGCTTTATAAAGGGGAGGCTAGGCTATTTTATAAGGCAGTAAGGCTTTCTAGGATCTCCTTTAGAGTCTCTTATATACTTTAGGCTTAAATATAATTAACCTTCTAATTAGCTGTAAGGGCATAAACCTGCTTATATATATTTATAACGTTATTATTGTCTTTAATTTCTGATCCTAACTAGATCTTATATTCCTCTTAAGTAGAGGTAGGTCTTTTAAATAAGCTTACTTTAGGTACCATTGTCAGCTTCCTAAGGTTTATTAGAATTATATAATTTGGTTTTAATTTCAGGGTTCTTTTAGGGGTACAGGTTAAGTACAGTCTGGCCTATAAAGTGGGATATTATTAGGGCCTTCTTAGGCGTAGTAGTGTGAGTTCTTTCGCTGTCTAAGTATAATATATTAACGCGTCATTGCAGACAAAGGTCTTCTTTTAGGGTGGGATATTATTAAGGCCTTCCCAGGCAATGTAGGGAGAGCTTAGTATAATATAACGGGCTTATACAAATGCTTCTAAACCGAAGTTTGTAGATTGCTACCATATAAAAATACTAAGCTAAGGAGAAGAAGGAGAAGAAGACTGTTAGTAACTAATAAGATACAAGGGGTCGCCAAGGCGCTAGTGGTAGGCGAGCTAATAGTAGGCGAGCTAATAGTAAGAAATAGTAAGAAACAGTACCAGATAGTATGCAACAATATAATAGGTGGCAGAATATGCCAGAATTTGGCAGGTAATGCGCCCTAGCACCGTTACAGAGGGCTTATATAAGGTGAGGATATAGATAGGGAGCTCAATGATAGAACAATAGGGTATATTGCATAGATAGACAAATCCTTAAGGGAAAGGAGGAGTCTAAGATGCGAGATAAGGCAGGGGTTCCCTAGACACATATGGCGCACATGCCTTAGGTTTTATCTAATAATGCCCCCCCTTTAAAAAAGGTCGTCCCTGATCCTTTATATACTTAGGCCTTAATTAAAACCCATAAAAACCTTGGTAAGGAAAAAATTAGAAGGGAAAAAGCGTCCTAATTTTATATACGGAAAGATAGGTATATAGAGATTCCGCCAAATTCCAGGGCTTACTAATATAAGTAGGTCGCTAGTACCTCGCGGGTAGGTTATAGGTTATTTACATGCAGCCAGACTAATAGACGGTAAGGCAGTATACCTAATAACCGCCGCTAACCCTATACTTTAGCCTTGCAGTATACTAGCGTAGGTAGATCCTAGGTTACTTATATATAACTAGATTTATAGATAGTAAGGCTATATACCTATTAAATCCGCCACTAACCTATACTTTAGCCTTATATTATCTATATAGTATATACATAAAATAGTATATAAGTCGTTAGTATAGGTTACTCCTAGTAGGTTACTAGTAGGTTAAAGGACCCCAGTTATAGACAGATATAGAACAATATATATAAGTTGTTAATATAGGTATAGACGTTAGGTCGTAATATATCTATACTAGATATATTTAGGGGTATATAGTATTTAAGTCTTTTTTTCTAATATAGGGTCGCGATATACCTATATATAATTTACGTTTAGGGTATACGGTATCTAAGTCTAATATATATATAGTCTGCTAAAATAGTATAGAGTGACGGACTAGGTCTAGGGAGAGTACTTTTAATTACTTTTAGGATTATTGTCGGTATACATGCTTTAATCAACGTGCACGAATATCACTGTATTGCGATATGTATGCGGTGTTAATTAATGGATAATTAATTCTCTAAAGTAAGGGGTTGCTCTAAGGTCAGACCAACTAGCCTCGCTTTGTGGTCTCGTGACCACGTTATATGACTAACATTCCAATACTGGAGCAACTCTAAAAAGAAGGCTAATCTACACCCTAAAGTTAAGTCTACTTATAGACTATTTGTAGTATATATGTAATAGCTTCCACGCTCTTTTTACAGGTCCATGATTATATAACCCATGTTACGGCTTATATAAACGCTGTATATGAAAATACTAAGCTAAGGAGAAGAAGAAGAATTGTTAGGGGTAGCAGCTTAATATGTCGCAAGGGCCACTACTGTGGTTTGCAAAAGTATTGCGAAAATCAAATTAAGCGAGCCACGCACACACAACATCGACTTTTGGTCAGTTCACCATACAAATCGTATGCCTACCACGCCTGATACGCTTATATTTGCCTTTTATGCCGAAATAAATCCCTTAATGGCAGCTTCATTAAATTCTAGTAGCTTTTCTATTTGATTAGTCTATTAAGTGTATTACAGTAGCTACCAAGTTACACCTTTCAGCTATATACCGATTTTAGCTTAATCTTGACCTCTATGGGGAGGCATACCCCCCCTCTAATCTTAAGATTGGGCGGCCAAGAGCTATAGATAAGGCACATGAGAAAGTTCGTGATATATAATATTATAGTATTAAGTGTACTAATATTTATATAGGCCCTTATTACTTACCTAGAGGACCACCCAACTGCCTTCCTTAACGAAATGGCCTGGTTCCTATAGGACGATTATAACATTATAGTATCCTTCTCATCGATTTGGTGAACTCTCCAACATAGTAGGTGGAGTAGAAAGGCCGTATAAAGGAGAGCGCAGGAGCGCTCCAAGGACCTACATGCTGCATGGAAAGGACGCCAATATATATAGGACGTTAATCGCCTTATATTTATTAACGAATTAGGCGCCAATAAGAGGACTAGGTATAGGAAGTTTGGCTAGAGCCCCATAAACGTTCCTGCAATTAATACTGCATTAATTAAGTGATTAGAACGCTGGAGTATTCTTCCTGCCTATATAATTAATAGCTACCTCCCTAGGACTCTTATCTAGCAGGGCTTAATTACTACCGAAATATTTAATGCCTGGATTAAATCTACAGTTCTACTATATTGTATTCCTAGCCATACGATCTTAGTATTAGATAACGCTTTAATACATAAAAGCTAGGTAAGGAAATGATTGCGTATATAGTAGAGCTATATATTCTAACTAGTAGATGTAGGAATTTATAAACCTCTGTGCAGCCGCCTAAATCTATATTGAGTATCTTCCTCCTTATTGCCCAGAGTTTAACCCAATTAAACTTTCTTTTCACGATCTAAAGGCGTGGATTTGATTAAACTTTAATACAATTAAGGACTATTAAAGCTTTGGTGCATTCCTGCAGTTTGGTATATAGTATATAGGATTACATTACTTAGCAGAAGGACACTTTTGGCGGGCTGGCTACTTAATAGAGAACTAGTTAGGGACACAATCTTTTATAATCTGGTGCTGGGTATATAGAAATTAATAACTTACTGTCCCTTTTATATTGCTCAAAACGTCTTAAGCTTATGCCTTAGTCGTAGTAGGAGGCCTGCTGCGAGGCCTAACTTCTCCTCCCATACCTACCTACTTATCCCTATACGCAAGGCCTCTAAGTTATAGAAGTTCTTAATAAGTATATTAAGAATAAATTCAAGCTTAGTTTAAAGCTTTAGTGTTATCTAGTTAGGCCGTTTTCTTACCCAGTTAAAGAATTCGCGAAGCCTTTCCTTAGAATTAGAGTCGCTAGTAATAGGACTAGTTGGCAGCGCTAGCGGTGGTGCAGGGGGGGTAGCTACTAAAGCTAGAGCTACTGGAGGTGGCTAAGGTAGTTGCTGAGGTGGTTAAAATAA
>Ga0307507_10001089_pt1 | contig 60267 bp, 23 predicted proteins | sample 7_EM_MG_FD_207223 | JGI IMG/M metagenome (GOLD analysis project Ga0307507, IMG submission 207223) | Populus trichocarpa ectomycorrhiza microbial communities from riparian zone in the Pacific Northwest, United States - 7_EM | ecosystem: Host-associated > Plants > Roots > Unclassified | place... | reverse complement strand
GGCTGATATTAGTGCGCTATTCTGATTGGTCTAGGAGTTAGTCTATGCGCCATATCACCGGAATAAATCTTTTGCGGAGCGTCTGATTCATGAGATAAACTGGTAGGCGAAATAGCGGTGGAGCAGGGTTATGTAAGCCGCACGCGGGACGTCCAAAGGCTCTATATAAAACAAGTAGTTAGAGCCTTATAGATATAATCAACCCGTTCTTAATATACGCACCTTTTTTATGGGCGACAATAACGAGCCCATAGAGGCCAGCCCTGTTAACACTGCTGCCAGCGTAGCTCCCCCTGCCCCTGGCCATAGCCATGGCCTAACCGCCACCTTTACCACCACCTCTACTACCACCTCTACACCCAGTATGACGTCCTCTGAAGCTGCCTCTACTATTACCTTACTAATATTGACACCTGCGATAAAGCTGCCGAAGAAGCGAGTAAGGGTAAATATAGTAAAGAAGGATCTTATAGCTGCTAGTACTAGTTCCAAGCCACCTGCTAAAAAGACTCAGAGGAAGAAGGCGGCAGAGGGCGAGGATCCTAGTAAGAAGCCTTAATTAGTATGGCTTAAGGCGTTAAATAAGGCGTTTCTGGAGTATATAAAGCTATTAGTTACCTAAGGCAAAGAGACCAATGGAGCTACATTTAAAGCCACCAATTACGCTAACGCTATTACCTATATTAAAGTTAAATTAGGCCAGGACCTTACTCTTAATCAGTTAATAAATAAGTATGATTATTAGAAGGCTATATACCGCGAATAGGAAGCGCATATTAAGGTATATTTAGGGTGGGGCAAATATAAGGTTACTAGCTTGCTATGGACTGATAAGGAAGGTGTTATAAAGGGCTATTTTAATAGCTATATTAAAAGGAGACCTTTTAAAATAAAATGGCCTATTTACTATAAGCCACTAACGGAGCTGCTTGCTGGTAAAATGGCCTGTGGCGATTATGCCGGCACAATTAAGGAGGCGCTTGATAAGGATTTGGTTTGGAACCGGGGTAATATTAATTTAAATTTATCTAATTATAATAATAAGGATAGTGAGGGCGAGTATAAGGATAGTAAGGATCTAAATACACCGTATAGTATAGTTAAATGGAGCCTATCTGGTACGCTAATTGATGGCTAAAGCCCTACTCCTACACTAGGTGTATTAACGCCCTTAACGCCCTTAACGCCTTTATAATCCTCCTTAGTATCCTTATTAATATTATTATCTTCCGCAAGCTAATCTCCCTTGCCTGCGCCTGGCGTGATAGAAAAGAGGGCTTAAAATACTAAGAAAGTAAAGAGGCTAGAGTTAATAAAGCGGTTAATAAAGAACGCGGCTAAGGCTGCTAATTAAAGCCGTCTGTTGAAGATATTAGCAGTAACAGAAGCTTTAAGTAAGAGTATCAGCGAGGCAGCGGCAACGTTTAAATTATTAAAGATAACGCTATTAGTAATGTATAGCTCGCCAATTAAGAAGGCTGTGGGCAGCTTTATTTATAATTTTAAGTACCTTCCTACTATTAATTAGCAACTTGTTCTAAAAGAATTTAAGGTTAAAAGCAGGACCTATATCTTTAATTTGCTTACCGGTAAAGCTTAAAAAGGGTATATTAAGCAGCTAGTAGTTAATATAAGACGGCAGCAGTTGCATATTAAACAATTAGGGTCCTTTAGTGGAGGATTGGAGGATAGTGGTAAGTTAGAGGATTAATATAACGTTAATTTTAGCTCTAGTCCTTAAAAGGTGTAGGTAAAGTAATTAATCTATAGCTAAATAACCTATTACGACTTTTTTAATAGTGGTGTTGCATATATTTGTGGGTACTTAAATGCTACGCTTATAGACAAATCACATCTGCTGCTTCAGTCTTTGTAAAGATGGGTAATATTACTACTAAAATTAAATATTATCTTCCTCTAGAACTTCTAGGACTTTTACTTTAACTATACCTAAGCCTTGCAGCTAGAACGTCCTAATACTACTCCTATATTGTATCTACTATATCCTCCTGCCGCTGGCTTATTACTTGCTTACTAATATTATAAGAAACTGTATAGTTGTTAGTATCTAAATCGTCCTTACTTTTATAACTAGACTCGTCCTTATACGGATCACAGCCGTTCTGGTTTAGAAAGTTATAAACCGCTATTAACGCCCATATAATCTTTACCTACGTCTTCTAGGTATAGCCTCTGCGGCCTTTATTAAATATTAAAAAGCGCGCTTTAAGTACACTAAACGTACGCTTAATAACATTCCTTAAGGACGCATAGCGTAGGTTAAATAGTTTATACTTATCCTTTAGCCTCTGCCTCGCGCTAGCCTACTCTTTTAAATGATATTTAACCTTTTAATATGGTACTAGGACTAAAGGATTATTAGCTACATATCTGGTGTCTGCTAAATAGTATTTTTCTAGTAGTATATGGAAGCCTTGATCTTTTATAAAACTAAGCACCTGGCCGTTATATACAGAGCCTTCCCACCCGGGTAAAATATATATAAAGTTTATATCAAAATCGCACGCTATAAGCACGTTCTGTAATATCCAGCCCTTCCTATTTCGCCATGCCGATTGCTTAGCTACTGGCACTAAAATAGGTATATGTGAGCCGTCAAGCGCGCCTATATAGTCACCAAAAAAAGGCCATATTTTGTCGTTAGATTCGATCCGTTCAGGTATATAACTAGGCAGTAGTTTAACAATATCTTTATACAGCTTGTATAGAGCATTAAGAACTTTATAAAAAACGCTTATATAGGTAAGTTCTAGTCCTCTATAACTTTAAATATTAACTACCTATAGGCTAATTATACGAGTTAAATATTAAAACTCCTACCCGACCATCCTTATACTTAGCCCCCCCCTATATAGCGCTATAAATATTATTAGCTTCTGCTCCGCTGATATATATTCCTGCGGGCGTAATTTGTATTCATTAACTAGCCGATTAAGTAGCAATTTAAACATCCTTTAGTCTATATAGGTAAGCGTTTTAATCACCTTAGGAGGACCATATAATAGCTCTACTATTGTTGCCTTACCGCGCAGAGGATCGAATATCTGCTAGCGCTTGCTATTTAATATAGGAAGGTTTTTCGCACCTTTAATAAGCACGTGGAACAGCGCCAGCAGCGCATAGAGGCCTGCGTACACTGCTTTGGATATATAAGGCTTTATACTTAAGGTTGGTGATAATCACATAATCCTTTAAAAAAATATTATAATTAAGGTCAGATTGATCGAATAGGTCGCCTAGGTGGACATATAGGACCCCCCCTTTTAAACAGAGGGTGCAGGTGGGATTCCACCTATTCAACGGCCCAGGTAGGTAAATTCGCGCAGTCTATACTACTTTTGGCTATGTAATCGCGGGAAGCGCAAGGACGTCAAATAGGCCAGGTGGAATATTAATTTCAGCTGCCAAGACAACTTAACAGGTAGAAATTAAACAGGTGAGGTAAACAAAGCAGCTCCTACCTGTTGGATATTTAATCGACCTGGAAATATCAACCTGTTCGTTCCAGGTGGGTTTTTTAGGCGACGAACAGGTGGGCGCGATTAGGTAAAAAAAAGTTAGTAAACTAGCCCTAAGTAAGTTAACTGCGTGTTAAGAAATATACAGTTAGCTTTTAAAGTTATTAAGTAGGTCAACTGCGTATTATTTAACTTTTAAAGTTGCTAAGTAGGTTAATTGCGTGTTAAGAAATATATAGTTAGCTTTTAAAGTTGTTAAGTTAGTTAATTGCATATCAAGTTAGTTAAATTGCGTGTCAAGTTGGTTAATTGCATGTCAAGTTGGTTAAATTGCGTGTCAAGTTGGTCAATTGCATGTCAAGTTGGTCGAATTGTGTGTCAAGTTGGTCAATTGCGTGTTAAGTTGGGGGTCGTTCGGTTGCAGCTTCAGATTGAATCTGAAGGGTTCAGAACAGAACCGATCTGAAGCTCAAATCTGATTCTGACGCGATCGTTCGGTCAATCTAACGACTTTCTGATCTGAAGCTCCTCCAGATCGGCAAGCGCGTCAAAGTTGCAAGCTATACCGTATATAGAATCTGAACTGAGGTCTTAGCGTTAGTTTAAATCTGGAGCTTAAAGCTCCTCATTTTAAACTCTAGATTGAATCTGAAGCTTTGTATACGCGCCCAATTAACAACTCCTTATAATATGGCGTCTCTGCCCACCCCGATCATAACACTGCAGTTGCAACTACACGTATTTTATGACGCCCTTATTCTAACTTTCGTAATCGCAATAATACTCCTTCCGTGGGGCGTCCGTACTCAGTATACTGATATATGGTGAGGCACAACGTGGACGGCGCAATTGCTCTATGGCCATAAAGCACAACTTCTAAGTGTTACCCGGATGAGGCTAGATGTATTTAATAAGCTCCTTAATTGGCTACAGGAGCATAGTGGCCTTAAGAATACAAAGCTTCTATCAGCGGCCAAGAAGCTCGTGATATTCCTAATAATATTCAGTAATAATGCGTTGTATAAGTTACTGAGTAAGGTAATATAGCACTCATCGGCGATAATCTACTGGTGAGTATTTAGCAACTAGCTAAACTTCTTATATTAATTTGCTGCCTTATAGAGCCATATATAAAGTTCTTCCTAGCCTTCTAAAATTGTATAAGGAAGTTGTTTGACTTCCTAAAAATATTACCCTAGAAGAGATTGCTGAGGATCCTAAATAATATCCTTTTTTTGCTGATTATATTGGAGCTCTTAATGGTACTTATCTTTCTATTTCTATTAAGGGTAGGTATACAAAGTAGGCTCCATAGCGCGGTAGAAAGGGAGGATTAACGCAGAACGTACTTATAGCTGTTAACTTCCAGATAAACTTTATATACATCCTAGCTGGGTAGAAGGGTACTGCTTATAATAGCAGTGTAATTAACTCGGCTAAAGTTAAAGGATTTAAAGCCTTACCTGGTAAATATTATGTTATAGATACTGGGTACTCTAATACGCCTATAATACTAACTCCCTACCGCGGCGTATAATATCATCTTTGTAAATAGGCATAAGCAAATATAAGGCCTTAGAACTCTAAGGAGCTTTTTAATCTTTAACATATAGTATTAAGGAATATAGTGGAGCGTACTATAGGTGTTTTTAAGCATTAGTTTAGGTTCTTTAAAGCTAGCAGGCGCAATTTACCTTTAAGGACATAGATTAAGGTAGTGTATGCTTTAACAGCCGTCTATAACTTTATTAATATATATAATCCAGACAATCTAGATAGCTTTTAAGAAGGGGAGAATGAGGATATAGATAAGGATATAGATAAGAAAGACGCGAGGCTTGCGAAAAAAGGAAGCGATGTAGGCATAAACAAAAGACGCGATAAGATCGCGTGACTTATATAGAAGAGTTACTGCCAGGTAATTGGCAGGCCAATTAATTAAGAATCTACGGTAGATTTGGTGTATTTACTATAGAAATCTATGTACTTTCCCTCTGTATATTGCTCCTTAATTGCGTATATAGTAAGACATTAAAGAATAATTAAAATCTCACCCAAATCTTGCTTAGATATTACCCAAATTCTAGCCTAAATCTCGCCTAGATCTTGATTAAATCTTATCTTCCTAATTATCCTTCCTGCCAGTTAGAATATTATTAATTAAGCTTTACTAAAGCTCTGTAACTCCAGCCATTATAAGAAATAATTTAGCAGTTAACTTGGTCTTAAAAGCCTATAGGATAACTAGCTGCTCTACTGGATCTAGGTGACTGAACTCCTTAATAAACTCTATAGAGGCCTTCTCTTAAGAAGACTTTTAGGCAATTAACTGTCTAGTAGCTTTTATTTTCTTGGTAATCTATTCTACTGTCTCTTCTAGAGAATCCATTACTTGCTATATTCGCCAGCGCTTTAAATTAGATTTAGCCTCTCTAGTAGCTTATTTAATAGCCCGCTTCCTTATTACCAATAAGGAAGCTTAACTTAGCATTAAAGAGGAAGATTCTACTATTAAAGGAGTATTCAAGCGCTTAATAGAAGGTAAGCTTAACTAACTGCGTTTAATAGAGTTATAAGCTAATCCTAACTTAAAGTCCTCCTTATCTTCCTTTTTACCTTCCTTATCTATTAAATCCGTTACCTGTGAGGCCGCGGTTATAAGAAGCTCTGGGTCTATATAGCTTTTAATTACCTTATTAATTGACCTTACATTACTCCCTATTGCCAGAACTCCCTTAAATAGCTCCTGCAGTATATTTAGGAAGGTAGGTAGCATATTATAAAACTTTATAGCTTTAGGATTGGCATTAAAGTATATATCCATAACTTCCTTACTAGCAATGGGTATGCCTTTAGCTTCGTCCCACCCCTAGCCAGAGAGGGCGCAAAGCTCCTTCTACATCTTCCAATCCTTCTTATAGCTATTGTGCTTACTTTTAATGTGCTTTAGGTTAACTGCCTAATTAGTAACAGCTAGTGTACGGTTAAGAGCAAGCTTCTAACCCTTAGCTTTATAAGAGCTATCTGCGCAATATTCTTTCCAAATGGCCTTAATGAGGCCTTCCAACATCGCCTTCTCCATTTCAATTGTCCATTTCATACGCGACTTCCTTAAGCTTGTAGATGTCGCGAGCGTTGCGGGCGTTATCGTAGCTCTACTTTGGCTCCTACGGGAGGTAGAGGAAGGTATAGAAAACGTTAATTAAGTGGAGGGCATTGATTGAGTAGCGGTAGGAGTAGGAGACTCTATTACAACACTATAACAAAAAGTCACGATAGAGGCCTGGTGGGAGAGGTGCTTATTTGGTCGCTCACTAAAATCGATCACGTATTATACAAAGTCAAAATTCTAAGCCTCATCTGGAGCCTTATCTGGAGCCTTACCAAACAATTAATTCAATTTCAGATTTAACCGAGCCTTAGAAGTAGACGCCACTAATTACTAACTAGTTGACACTAAAAGGTGCACAGATTAAAGAGTTTCTGAACTGAAGTCAGATTGCAACCGAACGACCCCTTGGTCAATTGCGTGTCGAGTTGGTTAAATTGCATGTTAATTACGCGAAACGCGAAAATCAAAGTCTACTTGAATCTCATCCTGCGAATATTTTCCCGATGCATAAATTATAAAAAATAGAGTTACTATGCCAGAAACTGCAGAGGAGGTTAGAATAACTATATAGTAAAAGGAACTAAGTAAGGGGAACTAGGACTAGTAATAAGAGAGTTATAAAAAACAAGGGAATATTCTATTAAGCATTTCGCGTTTTGTTATAATAACGCATGCCAAATTTATAAGGACGCTAAGTATAGCGTAAGCTATTAGCTATAGGAGCTAGAGTTATAAGAACTTAAAGAAACCAAAGAGTTAGATAAAGAATAGGATTAACTCTATAAGCTAGATTAAGATATTATAGCAATGTACAGATAAAGATTAGCAACTATAATAATGGAGTTAGAGTACTTATTAATTAATAGTAATAAGGAAGAAGAAGAGGCTAGCTAGGGGTGCTTAAACCTTAATAATATAATAGAAGTAGAGACTAAAACTACTATAGAACGCGGTTTAGTAACGGGTATTATAACACTGTTAGATATAATATCTATTACTTTATAAGATGGAAGGAGTAATATTTAAAGACAATTAAGCAAGTAGATAACTGCTAGTGCTAGCTTACTACTTAATAAAGGCAAAAAGCTATAGGCTTAAGATTCTTAAAAAGAGATAAGAGATGCTTAAGATTCTTTAAATAAGATAAGATATACCTAAAAACCTATAATAGATAAAAATTAATAGGAAAGGGTAGAGGCTTAGTTTAGAAATATATAAATAAGCATAGAATAATAATTTCTAGGAAGCAAAGATTTTAAAGAACAAATAAGGAATATAGTGATTTTGGGTAAACACAGTGTTTAGCCTAAAGGTTAAAAAGTTAATACTATAATTAAGAAGCAAAATAACTTTAAGGATCCCATTAGAAGAAGAAAACTAAAAGAAAGTATAGATAAGTTTAGATAATGAATTATTGCGTGGCAAGAATAGAAGCTAGACTGATTAGTGGCATTGTTGCTGGTGTTCTGTGCGACGATGAGATCATGGGATCCTGTTTTCGATCGCAGGGTCCAATGCTAGCGCGGGGCCTTGCATGATGGAGGCAGTCGAAGGCGTCTTCTCCGGCATTTGAATCTCCCATGTCGCAGCAGTGCCCATTTGACGTCTTCTATGCCCCAACGAGCCTGGGCGATGCCAATTCGCCCTGACAAAGTCCGACATCTGAGTTACATTCAACCTACTCAATCGCGCCCATTTTAGCCGTCATGCGAGCTCTTTCCCCTTCGCATCTGCATGAAAAAATGCTTAGTACGGCCAAGCGAGATGTATCTAATCTAATCTACATGCGTTCCATCAGACGCGAAAAGTCGCGACCTTTCTACAACTCCAGTATCCATCATGTTAGCCATACAGCAATCCGACACCAAATCTACCAAATGTGCTCTAAATATCATTCCATGCCGTCTTGACCACGATGGCTCCGTCAATGCCACCAAAAGATATTGGAACCCTGAAGTCGAGACTGGTGCGCAACATTAAGATACTCGACCTATTACCGGTAACCTGACTCTGCTAGATGGCACAAACACTGCTTATTTCCGCGGACGCAAGTTGAAAGGAAAGAATCTCAAAATACCGGATGGCTATCGGGGTACGTTTCCATTAGACTCCCCCAGAGTCTTGACTGATCCTGTATAGGTTCTGTCTTGAACATTACCGACAAAGTCGCTCCACAGATAAACAGTGAGAAAAACAATAGCTCTAATGATAATGAGGACGATGAGGATGAGGATGAGAAGCCTGCCGAGGTTAAGCTTGCCGAAGAGGTTGGCTCTTTTGACGAGATAACCATATGGAGTCATGAGTCAATGCCGTTGGAGACGGACGACCCTTACTTGAAAGGAGTGCAAGAGTGGATGGCCTTTGCCAAAGCGGTATGTTAAGCTGCTCTCGTGAACATGTCGGTGCTAATTCCGTTAGATGCATTGTTCCGACGAAGAAAATTCAAGCACGGGCCCGAGGACCTCCTGAATTATGGCAGGCGTTTGTTAATTAAAGAAAGCATATTTGGAGTTTGTGGTTTTGTTTAAATTTGGGTATCATTGGTCTAGTCGCTTTGCAGGCAATAGATGTCAAATTAACATGAGAAGAAGAAAAACTCAGAACGTCTAGATAACAGTATATCAGAAATTTCATAACGTTACCACGCACCCCCAACCCGCTCGCAACAAGCACTGGTTCCCATGAGGGAACCCAACGCCCCCTCCGAAACCCCTACCAGAAATAGTAAGGCACAAACAGTAGTCAACTTACGTTCTAGAACTCACTTAGCGCCCCTGGCTACGTGGAGAAATTGGTCGGTTTGGTGGCTTGCGCTCTGAGAGGGCCGGGAGGAGAGGCAAATGTCCTGTTCCGGCGGATTCACTTCTGCACTGGAATCGGCGTCAGTGGAATGTGTCTTTCTACTCTTTGAAGTACTCGAACGACCTGACGCCGCTGCTGCATTAGATCCGCTAGATAGCGACATCTGTACAGCGGAGGCAACACTGGCTGAATGTGAATCTCGGGTATTAGAAAAAGAGGAAAGAACTGTTCGTGCTTGTACAGTAGAGTCTCGAGGCGAAGGCCCATCGCGTTCTTGATCTTCAATTTCCTTTGAAGTACTACCAGTATCCTGTGGTTTTGCTTTAAATCCTTCATCCATACGTAATGACTCATCGCTCAATAGCCCCCTAGGAATACGCTTTTCTAGTACTGTTTGATGATATGATTTCAGTAGACTGTCCTGGCAGTTGCGGACTAAATTCATCAGAAGACCGTGCAGCTGCTCCTTGAATGGTTCCACCTCCTTGTCCATGACTCTTTCAAGTTGTATCTTTACAACCTGTGGCAGCTCGCGCCTAGAATATTCTTCAAACCCAACAAATTCGGACACTGACATCTCATCCCCACCGTTGGTAGTCTGATCATATTCAAAATCTGCCGACTTCGATTAGCTAGTTTCATATTTACGCAAATTCTAATGTCTTACAGGGTGATGGCATCACCGAGGGGTCGTCATCTGGAAACAGTATTCGATAGACTGCCTTCCACTTATCTTCTTCGGATTGCACGTCTGCTGATCGCTTTTTACTTCTCAATTTTTTCTCCTGCTCTTTATTCATGCCCTGCATCCGCGCATTTTCTCGAATCTCGCAACTTGGTGCAGATCTCAAATGTGCATCAAGGTCAGATTCGACAGTAAAAGACTTGCCACATCTAGGGCATTGGATCGGCAAAGAATGAGCCCTGTACAAATGCTCCCTGGTGGCCGATTAGCCAGTGTACAGGAATATGCAACATGAAAACTAACTTTAACCGGTGAATAGTGGTAAATCCTGGGAACCTGCAGGATCTCGATCCGAAGGTTGAGCCTCGATACAACCTTGGATTTCGTTTGAAAAACGGGCATGCTAGCCTGGTAGAAATATTTCGATTGCTGTCCGAAGAAGCCGTATTAACCTTACGGATTTTCTCTAAGCTATTGTCTTCATTGCATGGCTCGTCTCGGCCTTCGAGACCGCGTTTACGTTTTTCGGATATGCCCTTATCAGACAAGGGACTGGCAGCTAACGTTTCGGTTTTCTGGAGGCTAGGAGAGCTCCAGTTTTCGTGTGATGCGCCAAGAGTAGAGACCTGATCTACCATGAGATAAATTCCGAAATGCCTCTTCCGCTTCTTCCCGACGATGTGTGAACCGGCAGAAAATTTCTTTGATGAAAGCCACTTGGTATATGTTTGCTAACTAGAGGATCGCTCATGGAATGCGCTGCCTATAATTTTCATGAGCGAGGGTAGGAATGAATCATTTTGTGATGAAGCGTTTACCTCGATAGTAATCAGACGGAAGGCTTCTAAGAGGCTTACAGCGGAATAACTAAGGCCCGTTGATCAGTAGGTCTTGGCAGGTCGAATTTTTGATGTGGATGACCGCGAATATTGGGAAAATAGCTGAGCTGAGGACCTGGTGTGAAGAAAGGCAGGAGAAATGCGAACCATGCGCAAGGCGAAAAGGCGAAAAGGCGGCGGATGCCTAGATATACGTGGCGGCCCCGTGAGGGGGAGAAAAGCGCGCTGCGCGTAATGCGCCAGGGTTTCGTGCGCAATGCAGAAATGCGCGAATGCGCAAAACTACAGCATTGCTTTCGTTTACCAATTCAACCGACTAGTTGCGTTCATATGACAAAAAAACCGCAAGTCCTATTTATTTTAGCCAGATACTTTACTAATAGCTATAGAAAGTACGCTACCACAAATGCTCTATACATTCGCCAAAAGATAACTACAATATAATCTAGGATTATGCGGTGTGAGATGGGTCCACCTAGGCACTCTGCCTAGAATTCCAGTCATTCTGCGGCGTCAAAAGATTAACAGCTGCTGATTGCTTCTAGCTTTCTGTGGAGTGCATAGAACGCAGATATATTGCTATGACTCTTTGTCCACCGGTATATCCGGTTCCCCTACTTCAGGAGATTGCTTCCCAAGCTCTGAAACCACAATCGTCGTTAATCCACAATTTAAATCCTAGCGAGTAAAAAGGAGCGCGATACGTCCTCTCGTACCGTTTTTAAGCGGTGTTCCGCTGCAGGATCGTCCTATTGTTATAACCTTGGTGCTGTTTTGGCACAATGGGAGAACAAGGGGGAGCCCAAGGGAAGTCAACAGACAAACAAGTCACCGAGTGCGAACCACTTCTCATTGTGTTGATCCTTCGTGTGTCCCGATATTGATGCGTTTCTTCCTTCACGGCGCCTCTCGGAATAATCGGAATAGAAATTAATTTCGTGGGTATCATAGAACACCAAAATTCAAGTCGGAAAATTCCTCTCCAATGTTGTTACGCTACATCCACGATAGTCCAAACGTCCATGAGCGATTATTAAACGGGACGCCGCCGCCTTCTCTACAGTCACGAGAGGCGGAACTGCAGGAGATTATGAAAAGATTAGATCAACCATATAGAGATTCTTCATGACGGACACCAGCTTGGCGCTTAGAAGATTATGAGGCCGCTGAAGGCTCATGATCGAGCTGATATTGGATACACTTTGGAAAGGTTGCCTACAGCTCAGTGCCAGTGGTCCCGTGGAGGAATTAATAATCTGTGCTACGTCGGGACCGATGCTCGCATGCCGAGCAAGTCGCTGTGGAATGCGTCATCTCGGTCATAAGCCACAACATAGATCAAGCCCCCACTAATGCTGAGAAAACTAGTAAAATGTCTTCAGCGACATTATGCCTTTGTTTCCCTCAACAACTCTGTGATAGTGACTATGCGATAACCTCGACGTCAAATCTCGGGGAGCGCTCTACGTAGCATGGGAGCCGTCCATCTCCTGCGGCCATGGCAGATAATTATTCCGCCGGGTCGTAACATGCTCAGTGTATGTCTCACATTGATACGCCAGTAGGGAATCTGCGGATCGTGTGGATAAATGCTGCCAAGAACCATTCGGTAGTCCAGTCTGCCCAGCATCTGGCATATCCTTTCGCTAAACAAGCCTGAACCCGGTCGAAAGTATTTAGAGGGAGGCTCTACGTTAACGGGAGCGTATGTCTTATTAAGCAATACTTCCACTGAGTGGATCTGCTCGACGAGAGTAGTGTCGCTAAGAGGTCGCGAAGGCTCGTCATGCATTGCATGATTTCCTAGCTCATTTCCGTTGCGTATTAGGCCTTGTAATGTCTGCTCATGTCCTGCAACTTGTGATCCGATAATGAAAAAGGTGGCCGTTGCGTTGTTGGCTTTGAGGATCTGCATTATCTCTCCGGTATATTCGGACGGCCCATCATCAATTGTGGGCGCCACAATCTTCGAAGATGTCGAGGCTCGCCAGAGGACATCTGGCCACCGGCGCTGGAAATACCGGATCAGAAAAGCAGGCGGCTTGTATATCGCGTAGAAAGGTGCAATGAAATGCAAATGGCACTTAGAAGGATGAGCATTGCCGCTCCTAGAGCGCCGAGTTCTCCTACGGAGTTTGGAGGGCAATCGAAAAATTCGGGAGACATGAGACATGAAAAAATCAGTGATTCATAACTTATGTGGATAGGGAGAAGGGGTCTCACTTCACGCTAAAATCTCGCTAAGTCTCGCTTAATTTAACCCACCACCAAAAAAGTTAACCTCACCTGTCACAAGCCTAACCTCTGCAACTACTTTGGAGGGATCAGTTAAGCTTACCTAGCTAAAAGCTCGGCTGTGCCTAGCATCTTGCTAGTCACTCGCTTACCTTTTAAGGTTTGTCTAGTAGCTAAGTGGTACGGAGCTTGTTATCTCATAGCTATAAAGATCTTTTATATATCTAACTTATTAATAAGATCTAAAATTATAGCTACTATAAGGTTTATGCTTAGTATAGAATTATTAAAAAGCTATATTTTAGTAGCGAACTAATTAAACTAAAAGAGACTTATAATACTTAAATTTCTTTAAGTATTAATAAAATTATACTACCTCTATGTAATGGGCGCTCCTAAAAGGTACTGTCGGTATCACCCGGGGGGTACTGCAATTGCAATAAGTAGTTCTGGTTCTTGGTTTATTCGTGTCTATCTTGTCTACCAAAAGAGAAAGAAAGGGGTAGTAAAGGTCGGGCTATCTATCGGGCCGTGGGTGGTCAGGTGACCTACGCTACGCCATACGGCCCCTGCCGCATACGCTCTGCGCGTAATGCAATTTACAACCTCTACTTGTACAGACAGGTACATATCAGATAAGACAGATAAAGGTTTTACTAATATCCCACTAATGTCCTAGAGGAGATATGGTTAGACAGATAAGGGGCAAAGGTTTTTACTAGTGTCTTAGAAAGATTATATAGGGAGCTAGTTCTCCTCTAGAGAAGAACTAGCGATTAGTCTTTAAATAGAAGAGTTTAAAAAGCATTTGTCCTTTAATACATAAAGCTTATTCTACCTTTAACTTACCTTCTACTTACCTATAACTCTCATTCTATACTATTAATTAGATAATTATACATTCCGGTTAGACTGGCCTTTTATAATTCTAATTACTTATAATCCTTTATGGAAGGAATATACGGCTATTAATTAACGATAATGGGCTATACCTCCTTACCCCCTAAAACAACGCCCTTACTATAAGAGAATAATAGAGTCTCCCCAGAGGAGCGCATCCCCTTTACTTATAAAGGAGTAGACTAAGAAGCTATGGCTAGTCTATCTAACCTTCTAAGACCCTTAGGAACGATTACTACTGGAGAGTTATTAGAGCAATCGCTACGCGAGACCTTATAAAAAACAAAGGAGTTAGAGATATAATTAAGATAAGCATATTAAGACTACTAAGTACAATTATAAGGACAATTAGGAGAAGTATAAACACCCTAGACACAAAGTGGACTTAAAGGGGTAACACTATACTATACTATAACATCAGAAAAACCTAATAAGTATAATAGTAATAGTCTCCAGAACTATAATTGTTTTATCCGTTAATATAAAACCAAGTTTTAGCTAGATCCAAAACGTTACTCTAATAAGTATAATTAGACACTAATTGCTTCTACCTTTCTATATAGCACTATTAAAAGTTTATAGACACGCTATAAGAAAAAACTTACTATACCCCTTAAATTTAGCAAACTTAAGTCCTAGTTAGTTAATTAGATCTAAAACCCTACTAATTAAGGGATAGATTATAACTAGTAATACCATAATACTAAACAGCAAGAAGGCTAGAGTGTAGTCCAGTTTATAAACTACTTAGAAGAGCTAGAAGACAATATACCCTACTTATGTAACGGCTCGCACAAATGCCTCTGAACTGAAGCTTGTAGATTGCTATCTAATAAAGATACTAAGCTAAGGAGCAGAAGAAAGGGGCCCTAGGGGCAATATATACACGGTACAGGCGAACTCCGGAGATTACGCCAAGCCAGTTGCAGGGGCGGTGCCCCAGCACCGTCACATCACCCCCCCCCTTCCAAAAAAGCCTGCCCTTAGGCTTTGTATAAGCCCCTCATTAGAAGAGAAAGAAGAGAAAGAAAAAATCTAGCATCTGGCGCTCAATCGCGATGCTAATTAACATAGAACTTGCAGCAGTCCTACAGCTCCTGCTGCTGTGGGGGTATATCGCTATACCTAGTTGTACTTAGGGCAGGCAGCCGTCCTGCAGCTCCTGCTGCTGTGGGAGGTATATCGCTAGGAGCCCTCCGTTAGTCATTGTTCCTCCTCCTAGGACTTCCTAGAACTTTGGTACCTCCTAGCTCTCTACCCCCTCCTTTAATATGGCGCGCCCCGAGCCATAAAAAAAAGAAAGCCCCCCTACTCCCCCTCTTATAAAAAGGTAGGCGAAAATAAGGGTGGGAGGGTTAGGGAAATGTAGCTCGCATGTATATTAGCACAAGATCTTATCTATTCCGCAGGCGTATCGGCGCAGTAACTTATCTGGTTCTAGCAGTACAATGCCAGCGACGAGGTGTATTCTAAGGAGCAGAGCTACCTTATATATAGTTACTACTGCAGACAGAGCAGTACGAGTCGGTTATAGTGCTGCAGGCAGAGCAGCAGGTGTCGGTTGGCTACAGTGACGTAGCAAGGTATTGTATTTAGCTGTAGGTAGAGCAGCAAAGGTTAATTAGCTGCAGGCAGAGCAGCAGAGGTCTAGTAGTAGTACGGTACTAGCGACAGGGTCGTATTCGTAGGCGTATTGGCGCGAAGTCTTATCAATAGGTTGTAGTTCCATGGGCATATTGGCGCGGAGCTTATCAATTCAGGTAGCAGTATGGTGCTAGCGGCAGGGCCGTATTCTAGGGAGCAAAGCTCTCCCTTGTATACAGTTAATACTATAGGCAAAGCAGTAGAAGTCGGTTATAGTGCTACAGGCAGAGCAGCAATGGTTAAATCAGGATCAGCTACAGGCAGAGCAGCAAGGGTCTATTTATTTAGCTACAGGCGGAGCAGTAGAGGTTAAGTGGCAGTACGGTACCAGCGTTAGATGGTAGATAGCAGGCGTATCAGCGCTATCGTTGGTCAATTAATCGCAGGCATATCAGCACGAGAGGTTGTTAGGTTCGCTCGCAGGCATATTAGCGCAAGAGCTTATTAGCTGGGTAGCAGTACGGTGCTATCCGCAGGGTTGTATACTAGGGAGCAAAGCTCTACCTTATATACAGTTGTTACTGCTAGCGGAGCAGTAGAGGTCGGTCACTGCTAATAAAGCAGCAAGGGTTGGTCAGCTGCAGGCAGAGCAGCTAGGGTCTATTGTGATAGCAGTACAGTGCAAGTGTTGGGTGGTGATAGTAGTCGAATATTCGGAGCTTAATCTATCGGTTGGCTAGTAGATCGCAGGCGTATTGGCGCAATCAGTCTGTTAGTTAGACTATAGGCGTAGCAGCATAGTCATTATCAGGTTAGCGTAGGGCATGCAGCCGTCTTATAGCTGCGAGAGGTGTATCGCTAGAAGCCTTATCGTTCCTCCTCTTAGAACTTTAGTGCCTCCTAGCTCTATTACCCCCTTTAGTATGGCGCGCCCCAAGCCATAAAAAAAAGAAATATAGCTCGCATGCGTATCGGCACGAGCTCTTGTCTATTTAGTAGCAGTACAGTGCTAGCGTTGGGTCGTAACAGCAGGCATATTAGCGCTATCATTTGGTTGGGTTTGCATTTAAATCACGTTCGGGTTGTATTTGAATCGCATTTGGATCGCAGGCGTAACAGCACAATTATTATCCAGTTCGTCCAAATTAATTTTGTTGTCAAAGCTTATACAGGTTAGTATTAACCTCATTATTAAAGTATATAAACGCCTAAGATAAAGCTTGTATAACTTAGTATTAACCGTGGTCGTTCCTTAGTATGCGTAGCTTAGTGTCAGTTAAAAAGGATTACTGTAAGCAGAGAAGAAGACGATCGAATTAGTAAGGGAGGCAGTTAATCGTCAACGAACTTATATGGTTGTTGTTAAAGTTGTAATCAGGTTAAGACAGCAGGCATATTAGTACTATTATTTAGTCGGTGGATCGTAGGCATAACGGTATAATTATTGTCTGGGTCGGTTTCTCAAGGTCTACTATTAATTAGTAGGTAGTTTGAGACGTTGTTAATTATTTAATTAATTAATGTGCTGTTAACTAGCAGAGATGCTATTGTATTACTAGTCACAGTTAATTAATTGGCTAAAGGTGTGCTGTCATAGTACATTTAACCAGTTATTGTACGAGTATGGTATCAAGAAACGCGCCAATAGGTTAATTCTCGTTAAGGTATTTGATAGGTATCGGTGTATAGTCTGTCGATATTCTTATAATTTTCAGAACAGGTCGTCGTCCAATGGTAGACGTGTTTACATATTGTCAAGATATTTGAGGGTACGCTGTAGAGTTAACGGGCGTATTTAAATACTTATATTCGATCAAGGATATCGCCATAGGTGACAGATATCTAGGGTTGATTGAGGACTTATAGGAATGCCATTAATTTGGCATATTGAATCATTATTAGAGAGGTATCGAAAGAGGTATTAAGAAGGTGCGTGTTAATATTTCAATTCTTTATCAAGGGGTTAAAGGTATTAAAGAAAGAGTGCGCTTTAATATTCGAGCATAGTTATACAAGGGTAAGCTATTATATAGCGTTCAATTTAACAAGATGCTATTAGAGAGCAGATTCGCATATTATTGTTTAAGGACTGCCGTCAAGTAGTAGGCAGTTCGAGGGTAGTTAACAAATGGTATTAAGAGGGTACGTATCGATATTTCAATTCTTGTTAACAACTGGCAAGACATGCTTTTGTAATGGTAGGCTGTCTTGTTCGTAGAAGGTCGTACAAATAGCTATTAAGAGAAACGCGTCGATAGTTCGTAAGAGGTTGTAGAGATAAATAGGCTCATCTATAGAGCTAATTAGAGAGTGCCATAAATCGGAATAATTCTCCTAATTTGTTCTCCTAATTAAGAGTGCCATGAATTACTTAAATTCTCCCCCAGATTCCTAGTACCCCTATACATAGGATGTAGATGTATTCGGCCGTAAGATCGAGAGACTACCTAGGTTAATAGTAAGGTTCGGGTCAATCACGTACGGTGGTTGTTAATAAGAACTCGACGGGTGTCTATAAGGGCGTTTATAGACAAGTTGGAGAGTCGTGTTGCAGGCATATTGGCGCGACAGGTTATCGAGTTTGCATTCAAATCACGTTCGAATCGCATTTGGATCGCAGGCGTAACAACGCGATCATTTGGTTGATCAGACTGTAGGCATATTGGCACAGTCGGTAATCAGGTTTGGGGGTTTGGGGTAGTAGTACGGTGTAAGCATTAAGTCTTTCCTAATTAATTTCATCTCTCCTTGTACAGCTTAGTATTAATCGGGGTGGTTATCGCAGCGTAGTCTGTGTATCCATCAATGTCGTTTATCGCAGCGTTACAGCTGAGTCTCAATTAACTTCGTTCTCACAGCCCTAGGGTAAGTCTTAACCGAGGTCATCTCTAAAGCTCGTATAACTCCGTATCAGTTGAAAAGGTTAAAGGGGTAAGATATTCTAAAGCCTTCCCAGGCACGTGTCCTTGGCCATTGAAGTCGGCATTTGATTGTAACCGCAGGAGACCTTCTAGCTGCGCGTCGTCGACGTGTCGAGCTAGGGGTGTTCAACACGAGTCCTCAAGGACCTACGGAACGGGGGTGGAATATTATAAGGCCTTCCCAGGCATTAGGGTGAGCTTAGTATAATATAACGGCTTGCACAAATGCCTCTAAACTAAAGCTTGTGGATTGCTATCTAATAAAGATACTAAGCTAAGGAGCAGAAGAAAGGGGCCCTAGGGGCAATATATACACGGTACGGGCAAACTCCGGAGATTACGCCAAGCCAGTTACAGGGGCGGTGCCCCAGCACCGTCACAACTTAGACCTATAGGATAACGCTATATAACTTCACTAGCTACTTGCTAAGTTATAACCTAAGATTTAATAGACCATACAGGAGAAGGGCGAAATTCCTACCTCTTAAGAAAAGCTTATCTCTAAAGCTACTTAGATTAAGAACGCTAAAAGAGACTATCTAGGTAAGTAAAAGGAATAAGACGCTAATAATAAAAAGCGTAGAACTAGACCTAGCTTTAATAAAAGGGGCAAATTCCAACCTAACTACTCTGCGGAAGGATAATGTAAGCAGGCTTTACAACCTTAGAGTAATACTAGTTAACCCCAGAATAATAATAGGCAGAAACCATAAAACCAAGAGTTATATAGCTATTATTACTACGGCAAGAAAGGCTATATATAGCGCTTCTACTAGTAGAAAAAGTAAGAGTTAGCTTAATTAAAAAAAGAGAGAGCCTAGTAGACCTTTACTCCCTTATACTAGGCTAGGAAGAGAAGGAGGAAGTAAGCTGCTATATAGTTATTCCCGTCTCTATTTAAGTTAATAATAAATAGGTAATATAAGACTGCCTTATAGACAGCGGCGCAACTATAGGGTTTATTTTTTAATTACTAGTAAAAAAATTAGATTTAGACCTTAGTGGCTTATAGGTATGCACTATTTAAAGCATTAGAGGCTACTAAATTCTATATGTTGGTATGCTTTAACAACGTGCAAAATACATATATCACAATGATATGTACTATGCGGTGTTGTAGATGGATGTTGTCTTCCAATACGAAGAAGGGTGAGGAACTTAAGGTTCCTTACCACGCTAGTGCCGCGGTGACACGTGACGGCAACTTGCCTCACGTAACGGCAACTTGCCACACGTGGCGGCAATTTGCCTCCTATTGCAATGCAATATATTCTAGCTACACTATACTATAGGGAATAAACTTTTTCTATGGCCAGCCAGGATCGCAATGGTCTATAGAATATATAGGAAATGCGCTTCTGCGCTATAAAAATTAAGGGGTATAACCTTATTTTAGGATACCTATGGCTTTAACAAGTTAATCTAGACATTAATAGGCCTTTAGCCTTATATTAATACCAGAAGTCTTAACCACGTATTATAGTTAAAGATTAAAAGACTTTCTTAAACTATATGCAAGAGGAAGGGTAGGTGTATGCTATATATACTACTCTTAATATAAAGAATAGGGATATAGGGTATTTATTTTCGGATATCCAGCTATATACAGTTAAGGAACTAGAGATTCTATAGGAATATATAGACTTAGAGGATATTTTTAATAAAGAGGCTGCGCAAACCTTACCTAATTCTATATTGGTTAAGTACAAGATAGATATAGGGGATAAGCAACCTCCTTTTAAACCACTATATAACCTATTAGAAAACGAGCTAGTGGTATTATATTAATATATAATAGACAACCTTTAGAAAGGATAGATTTAGCCTTCTATAAGCCTAGTAGGAGTACTAATTATATTTATACCTAAGAAGGATAGAATCCTATATCTCTATATTAACTATTAGGCGCTTAATAGGATTACTATAAAAAATTACTATCTGCTACCCTTAATAGGGGAGCTTATTAACAGACTATTAGACATAAAGATATTTATAAAATTAGATCTAAAAGATATATACCATTAAATCTAGATTAAAGCTGGCAATAAGTGGAAAACGGCGTTCTAAATATAGTACGGCCACTTTAAGTACCTAGTAATGCCATTTAGGCTCACTAATACACTGGCGATATTTTAGGCCTATATTAATAAGGTATTATTAGGCCTCTTAGATATAATATATATGGTCTACCTTAATAATATTATAATCTACTCTAATAACTATAAAGCATATACGTACTATATATAAATAGTACTAAAAAGACTACGGGAATATAAGCTCTACATAAACCAAAAAAAATGTATATTCTATACTACTAGCATTAATTTTCTAGGCTTTATTATTAGTATTAACAAAGTGTTAATAGAGAAAAGCCGGGTAGATACTATTAGGGAATAGCCCTACCTTATAACATTTAGAGAAGTATAGGTTTTTTTAGGCACAATAAACTTCTACTAAATATTTATTATTTACTATGCGCGAGTGGTATTCCTAATTACTGATTTACTAAAGGGATCTAAGAATAGCAAGAAGCCAGGACCCTTTATATTTAGGGAAGCCGCTAAGTAGGCCATAGACTAGTTAAAAAATTTATTTATAACGGCGTTAATCCTAATACACTTCTATTAGAAGTAATGTATATATCTTAAAACAGATATATCCGGCTTTGCCCTAGGGGCAATTATATCTCAATTAAAAGACAAAAAATAGTATCCCGTAACGTTTTAGTTAAGAAAAACAACCTCTATAAAATAGTATTATATAATACATAACCAAGAGCTGCTTGCAATAGTCGCAGCAATAAAGTACTAGCGATATTATTATATGGGAAGCAATTATTCTATTAAAGTCCTTACAGACTATAACAACCTATAATACTTTATAACTATAAAGGTGTTAAGCAGTTAATAAGCTAAATAGGTAGAGGCACTATTATAGTATAACTTTAAAATTATATACTGCCTAGGAAAGACAAATCCCGCTAATGGGTTATTAAGATATTTAAATTATAAGACTGGGAGAATCTAGGACAGTATAGGGGAAATAATTCCTATATTACAAAATTTACTTAGAAAAAAAGAAGAATCTTTCCCTAAAACTATAGAATTTTATAGTAGGGTAGAGGTCCTGGTAATATAGCTACAAAGCACTATAATAATAGAGCTATAGGATATAGTTATAAACTAAGTTATAGACTAAGCAGACATTATAAAGTTGGCGTACCCTAGAATTAGTAAAAATTCTATAGGAAGTGCTAAAGGTATTACGGCACCTTTAACTCAACGGCATATTAGCTGCAAGTTTCCAGATCTAGAGGGGATAGGCAAGATGCCTATCCGCAGCATAGCATACTGCATAATAGTAGGAGAATCTACTGGCACTAATGGTTTAAAACGTCTTATGCTATACCTTAAGTCTATAATGGCAATAGCGGCAGGTAAAATAGAAGCAAGCAACCTATATAAAACCTTTCCGGATCTTCTTCTTTAAGTATAATAGAGGGACACCTTTATTGCTAGGAAGAGGTAGAAAGATATAGTAGAGACTAACTTAGCTAGAGTTACTAAGAAGCTATAGTAGCAGGACTAAAAAGGTCTATTGCGCTTTAAGAGTGCTATATATGTCCTAAAGGACCAAACGGTTTAAGATAAAATTCTAAAGGTCTTTTATAATAACCCTTTTAGGGGTCACTATAGTGCTAATAGGACCCTTAAGGCCGTTTAAAGGAAATACTTTTAGGATGGAATATCTAAAGAATTTAAGGACTATATATTAAGATATAATACGTGCCAAAGGGTATAGATATCTAGGTATCGCCTATATAGCAAGTTATTAGTACTTCCTATTCTATAGGGACCCATATTAGAATTAACAATGGATTTTATAATAGGCTTACCCCCTACTAAAATAAAAATTAGAGAGGTTGCTAATACTATCCTAGTAATTGTTAATAGATATATAAAGTTTTTAGGGTACTTTGCTGTTATAATAATAATTACAGTAGTAGAACTAGCAGACCTATTTTTAGAGCAGTAGCTCTTATTTAACACGCTAAGAGGAATTATATCTAATAGAGGTACTATATTTAATAGCACATTTTAGTCTTTATTCTGTCTTTTATTAAAAATATAGCAGAAGATAAGTACTGCCTTTTACCTATAAATAGACGGGCTAATAGAGCGTCTAAACGCGTTATTAAAATACTACCTCCGCTGCTATATCAATTATTAATAGAATAATTAGCTATTATAGTTAGCTCTAGCGCAATATGTGTATAACATAAGCATCTATAGTAGTATAAAAATGACCCCTTATAAAGCACTATTTAGGGTAAAAGCAAATAACCCCTAGAATATTAAGGACATTATTCCTAAAAAAGAGGTACTAGTAGTATCTAAAAGAATTAAGCAAATAAGAATTCGTAGAGAAGAACTTAAAAAGCACTTACTAGACGCCTAAGCTATATAAAAAAGGTACTATAATAAAAAACATATACTTAAAGAATTTAAAATAGGAGATAAAGTCTTGCTATCTATAAAAAACATCTAAACAAAACGCATTAAGAAGAAGCTAGACCGCTAGTGGCTTAGACCCTTTAAAATAGTTAGGAAAATAAAAGTGTTACGGACAATTTAAGTACAATGTTACAACTACTTGGAGAAGAGTTGGAAGAAGCTAGTTAGTTAATAAGAGCACGATCCAAAATGGATCCGGTAGAATCATGTGACAAGAAAAAGTAGCCAAGGTCATATAATATTATACACGGTGTACGCGGGATACGCAGTATACGCTTATATATAATAAGTATAATAAGTACGTTATGTATAAGGAGGGTTTCTTAGAAGTAAGGTTATATATTTAACGGACTACAGTCCCTACCTAGATAGTTCTCTTTCTTATAGTAAATCTTAGAATATAATTAGAGTTAATCTGTTAGGCAACTACTCCACTAGTTATTATTTATTACTGTTACATTATTAACTTCTTATTTACCTATATACCTAGCCCATTAATAAGTCTACCGTAGTACCTACTACAAGGCTTTATTATACATTTACTACCTAGTTATGGTCTTAATAAAGTTAAACAGTATGCCACCTAAAGTATAAGTTACGACGCTGTTAAAGGCACCGGTTATGACCGTATCTATAATAGCTACGACCTTAGGAATAAGAGGAGACACCAGTATAGAAGATACTAATTTGCAGCTAGTTACAGTGGGTCAGTTATAAGAAATAGTTAATTAAATAATAGATAATAATTAAATACTTAAAGATAGACTTAATAGAATTAGAGCAGCTAAGGTTAAGCTACTGTTAATTAAACAATTCTTAGGGGAGAAGTTAAAACTTAAAGGATTCCTTACGTAAATACACTTTAAGGTTATACAAGAAGGGGTAAAGTTGGCAATACTTATGGACTAAGTAGCGTACATAGGATTGTTCTTAACAGAAAGAGCACTTAAGTGGTTTAAACCTTACCTTACCAAAATCTAAGTAAATAGAATAACAACTACTAATTAAGAAGTACGGTTTATATTTGCTAACTAGAATAGGTTTATAGAAAGACTAATATAGATATTTAGAAACCTAGAAGCAATAACTATAGCGGAAAGAAAACTTCAGAACCTAGTATAACATACTTTAGCAATTAAGTATATAATACAGTTTTAAACACTTATAACTTAGGTTAAGTAGAACAATAAGGCGCTTATAGCACAGTATAAATAGGGACTTAAGGCTAAAGTTTAGGACGTAATTATCCTAATAGAAGATGCGGAAACTTTAAAAGAGTTAATAGATTAATTAATAAAGATTAATAATAGGATCTATTAAAGGGAATAAGCTAAGAAAGGGTAAGATAGAGTTCTATAGTTGTATAAGGCGTAGAGTATATATTAATAGGTATAAAGTTATAAACTATAAAACGGTAGGCTAGAGCTAATAGACTTAAGCAGTACTAAAGAATCTAGATAATGGAGTAAGAAACTATGGAAACCTAAAGGTTAAGGATTAAGTAATTATAGGACTAAAGAGTAGAGGCTAAACTAGGGATCTTATTAATAGAAGACGTTTAGGCAGACTCCATAATAAGAAAATTGGTTTAAATTAAGAGCTTATATAAATTGCGGGAAATAAGGTTATTATGCTAGGGACTGCAAAGGTGGTTAGAGTAACTATATAGTAAAAGGAACTAAGTAAGGAAAACTAGGGCCAGTAATAAAGAGATTACATAGTACTTAGGAGTGTATAGTTAGACACTTTATATTTTATTATAATAACGTATACCAAATTTATAAGGACTCTAAGTATGGCGTAAGCTATTAGCCATAAGAGCTAGAGTTAAGAGGACTTAAAGGAACCAGAGAGTTAGATAAAGAATAAAATTAACTCTATAAGCTAGATTAAGATATTATAGTAATATATAGATAGAGATCAGCAACACTAATAATAGAGTTGGAGTACTTATTAATTAATAGTAATAAGGAAGAAAAAGAGGCTAGCTAGGGGCACTTAAACCTTAATAACGCAATAAAAGTAGAAACTAAGACCACTATAAAACGTGGTTTAGTAACGGGTATTATAACACTATTAGATACGGCATCTATTACTTTATAAGATGGAAGGAGTAATATTTAAAGACAATTAAGCAAGTAGATAACTACTAGTGCTAGCTTACTACTTAATAAAGGTAAAAGGCTATAGGCTTAAGATCCCTAAGAAGGGATAAGAGATAGTTAAAATTCTTAAAAAGAGATAAGATATACCTAAGAACCTATAACGGATAAAAACTAATGGGAAAGGGTAGCAGCTTAGTTTATAGATAAATAAATAAGCACTAAACACAAGTTCTAGAACTATAAGTTCGGGGAATAAATAAGAACGTTAATCCTAGGTAAATGCAGTATTCAGCCTAAAGATTAGAAAATTAATACTAAAATTAAAAAGTAAGATAACTTTAAGGATCTAGCTACAAGACGCAGAAAATAAGAAACTATAGATAAGTTTAGATAAAGAATTATCGCATAGCAAGAGCAGAAGCTAAATAAGAGATTAGCTATACTAGGATATATAAGGAACAGAGCACCTATATAAAGAGTTACTAGTAGGCCTAAGGCAGGAACGCCTAGAGTAAAATAGTTAAATAAACTAGAATAAGAAGAGGATCTAGGGATTCTAACTAGGTTTAAAGAAAGACATACTAAAGGTTGTTATAACACAGTATAACAAGATACTTTTTAATAGATAGACTATATATACTAAACTAGTTATATGGAAAGTGGTATAGGCAATAACACAATAATAAATAGGAAGATTTTTATATGTGGCTAGATAAAAAAGTTGTTTAAGACTAACCTATTACGGAAAAACGCATAAGTTACATTAAAGGAGCGTTAATTATAACGTTAAGGAACCTAAAAGAGGGATCCAGGGACTGGAGAAGTAAGTAATAAATCTTAATACCCACAAACAAAAGACTAACAGTTAGGTTGGCTAGATAGAGATTTAAACTTAAGGATAAAGATAAGCTAAGAGTTAACCTAAGTTACTTAGTATATTATATATTATTGTAGATAGCTTATATAGATAATATGTGCAATATATATAGAGTACTAAAGGATAAAAACCGGAAGTATCTAATAAGAGTATATTGGGCACTGGACGAAAAAAAATATAGGGATGCTAGTTATATATATAGATGGCACCTAGTAGAAGTACAGAGTTAAGGGGACCTAATACTTTAACTAGGAAGATTCCTTATAAAAGAATGCCTAGATGGATAATAGTGGTGGAATTATCTAAAGAATACTTATCTATAGCATATAAAGGAAAAGAAAAGAACTAAGTATTAACTAAAAGAGGACTAAGTACAGTTAAGATCTAATAGTTAATAGTTAGGAAAAGAGAAGGCCTATAGGACTAGAGGGAACTAGTAGTAAAGCCTTAGACCCTTAAAGGAATTATAGGACGATATCTAAATTTATAAGTTAATTAGCAAGATTAAAAGTTTAAAGTATTAGTAGATAGTGGAGTAATAAGGAACTATATATTACTAATAGCAGTTAAAAGGATAGGGTTACTATATAGATAGAAAAAATACTTATACCTGTTAACTATAATTTTAGGAGATCTAATAGCCTATAAAGGAGGCATTGTTAATCTTAAAATAGGACCTATTTAGTTAACTATTAAAGGAAGAAGTATAGAGATGTCTTTTAATATCCTACTATTAGGAAAGGATAAGGTGATACTAGGAATGCCTTAGTTACAGGAATATAATTTAAAGGTTAATTAGGTTATAGGTTAAGTTAATATTAAGGATACTTAATAATATAGGATGTCCTAATTATATACGGGCCAACAGCTGCAGAGAATTGTAGAACACTAAAGAAAGCACATAACACCTATATAGAATGGGCAAGACGACATAGAGTCTAATTCTCACTAGAGAAATACCAGCTAATCCATTTTATAAGAAAACGCAACCAATCTACAGATCTCTAGTACATAATTCGCATCCAAGGCTTTAGGGGTCAACCAGTTTAGGGCCTAAGAGTATTAGGAGTATGGGTGGATAGTAAGCTCCAGTAGAGCGCATATGCGGCGTAAGCGGCCTGTAAGGGCCAAATACAGTACATCGCATTATCTAGGATTGTTAACTCCATATGGGGTCTATGCTTCTAGAGGTCACACCTACTATACACAGCAGTTGTCCGGCCAACTATAACGTATGGGTCCAGTATCTGGGCCATTAAAGAATCTAAAAAAGGCCCCCCTAAATTACTCCTTAAACCACTCCAAAAGGTCCAAATAGCCTACCTCCGGAGTATAACAGGCGGATATAAGCAAACGGCCACAGCACTGCTTAAGAAGGAAGCTAATATTCCCCCCCTATAACTATATATTAAAGCCGCTGTAATACAAAGGGCGTAAAAGGAACGCAACTCTAATGTTATAAAGTATATTAAGACACGCCTAAATAAACTATGGAGGGACCCTAGGGCGCCTCATAGGAGAATAAACCAACAACCCCAAAGTAGGGAAGATATATTGGAGAAACAGGTAAAGAAAGCAGAAGAAGAATAGTGCTGCTTTAGGGCCTAGGCCTATATAGAGGAGGAAGGGAGACGTATAAGAGGCTAGCTAGAATAATAGCAAGAGAGAGAAAGGAGCTAAAGTAGAGCATAAAAGAACGCTGGGAAACCATCTACCGCAATATAATACTGGCTGGACCAATGCTGGAGAGGCGTATGGGAGTTAAAGGTATAGAGGCTAACTAAGGCAAGAGGAACCTAAGCCGTAGCATGGTTAATGCTATAGGGGGTAAATACTCTAGGGCTCCAAGAAGGCCTAACAAAGGCAAAAAATATAATGGCAATACTCTTAAGAACAGGAATAATAGGACTAAAAGACTGGCTCTACTAGGTAGGTGTCCTAGTAGGTAGCCCAAGATGCAAATATAGCTAGCTAAGACAGACACTAAAACACGTAATACTATTATGCCCCTTACGCACTAACCGAGAAGTAATACTCTTAGTAGCTGGCACAGAGAACTATAAGACACTGCTCTTAATACAAAAAGGCCTTAAGGCGGTTACCTAGTAGCTTATTAGCCAAAATGTACTAAACCAGTTCCGGGTTGCAAAGGAAATAACAATAGAGGGTAGGGGGGCAAGCAATAGGCGCCCCCTAATAACTCTATAGTAGTAGAGTAAAGTGTGCAATACTAGCGCGTCCGTAGGCTTGTTACGGCAGCAGTGGTTCCTAAGGAGGTCAAAAAGTAAGGTAGTAGGAGCACCATAGGTGACTCGCAGGCGCCTTACAGGCGCCTTATAGGCGAGTCCCAAAAGGCGGGGAGATGGATCACGGGGTTTTCTTAAGTTAGGTCTTTCTTAAGTTGAGTTTTCTCCCCATATGTAAATAAGGAGTAGTCCACATAGGCCCAATAGGGATCCGAATCGGACGTTAAGCAATGAATTATTATTATTATTAATAATATAGGATGTAATAGTAAACTAAGTTAGTATAGTATTAAGTTAGAGTAATGTATAAAGAGACTAAGTAAGGCTCAAGTTATATACTAAAAAGATACCACAAGTATAGCAAAAAGTTATGGTTACTAGAAAGTGAAAAACTATTAAAGTATATAGCATGGGATTATAAGATAGAATTAGAACCAGGAATAAGTTTAAAGTTCTTTCTAATCTATAAGCTTACTAAAACCGAGTTAGTAGCGCTTAAGGAGTTTATCTAGGAGAACTTATAAAAGGGATATATTAGATTATTATAGTTATTAGTAGGATATTTAGTACTATTTATCCTAAAGAAAAACAGAAAACTTAGGATGTATATTAACTATAGATAGTTAAATAGCATTATATAAAAGGATAGGTATCCTTTACCCTTAATTAGTAAAATCCAAGATAGGATAGGTAATGTAAAGATCTTTATAAAAATAGATCTAAGGCAGGCGTACTATTAGATTAGGATTAAGGAGGGCGATAAATAGAAGGCAGCCTTTAGGTCAAAGGAAGGACTATATAAGCTATTAGTAATACAGTTTATGCTTATAAATACACTAGTAATGTTTTAGAAACGAATTAATAGTATATTAAGAGAATACCTAGATAAGTTTATTATAGCATATTTTAATAATAATATTATCTACTCTATAAATAAAGAGGAGCATAAAGAATATGTTAAGTAGGTCTTAAAGAGACTATAAGAAGAAAAGATACTAGTAGTAATTAAGAAATGCGAGTTCTTTACTAGGAAGACCAATTTTATAAGATTTATTATTAAGCTAGGAAAAATTAGTATAGACCTAAAGAAAGTAGAAGCGATAGTAAGTTGGCAAAAATTAGAGAACATTACACAGTTAATGTAAGGCTATTGCCCAGGTGTACGGTAGGGAGCAGGCAAGCCGAGCATGAGTCACAAGGAGAGTCGATGGAAGAGGACGATATGGTAAAGAGTAGGTATGGCAATACCCTGAGTACAGAGAGAGAGAGAGACGAACCGATGAGGAGGGAAGGGCTGTAAGCCCAAGGGAGCTTATAAGGAGGTGCCAAGGGCTAGCCAAAGGCTAGCCTTGGCAGCCGCCAAAAGATCCCTTACAGTTAAGATTATTTTTAGGGGTTTGCAACTACTATAGAAGGTTTATAGCACAGTAGTTAAAGAGCATTAAGCTATTTATAAGACTTATAAAGAAAGAGGAACTATAGACATAGGGTAGTAAGTAAAAAAAACTATTTTAAGAACTTAAGGAGCTGTTTACCTAGGATCTAATCCTTAAAATCTACTAACTATAGTTAGACACAGTTATAGAAATAGATGTATTAGACTTTATACTAGGAGTATATTTATTATAAAGATACCAGGACATATAGCATCTAGTAGCGTACTATAGTTAAAAGATAATACTAGTAGAGTTAAACTATAATATCTATAATAAGGAGTTGTTAGGTATAGTTATAGCACTTAAGGAATAGAGAGCATTCTTATAAGGTATAGAGAAACCATTTATAGTTAGAATGGACTATAAAAACCTAATAGGGTTCCTAATAATAAAGGAACTAAACCAAAGATAAGTTAGATAGGTGGAAATGCTTATAGAATATTACTTTAAAATTTAGTATACTAAAGGAACTAAAAATACATAAGCAGATATACTTAGTAAAAAGATAGAGTTGCAAAATAAAGAAAAGCTATTAGGGGCAATATTACGCCAAGACAAAGATAGATTAATTAGGTATAATTATCCTAAAGTTATAGCAATTAAGGAAGAAAGCCAGACCTATAAGACACTAGAGAGTATATAGTCGTAAAGGATTTAAGAAGTATAGAGTAAGGATCTAGACTTAGAGTAGTATAAAAACTAAAAAGCTATATACGTACTAAAGAGTATTACAGAGGAGTTTATTAAAGAATTCTATAAGGGTGTAACGGCTCGCATAAATGCCTCTAAACTAAAGCTTGTGGATTGCTATCTAATAAAGATACTAAGCTAAGGAGAAGAAAAGAAGGGGGTCGCAAGGACCACAGTAAATATATATAAAGGGGCAGCCGCTAAGGCGCTAGCGGTAAGCGAGCCAATCGTAGGTTGGCAGAATATGGCAGCAGCATAGCAGAATTTGGCAGGTAACGCGCTCTAGCACCATTACATCACCCCTCCTCTCCTAAAAAAGCCTGCCCTTAGGCGTTGTCTAAGCTCCCTATTGTTGTCTAAATTATTATAATTATCTAACCCTTCTTCTTAGCATTTAATCCGGTTGTCTAATTTACGTGGTGGTCCAGGGAGGTTAGGGTGGGCTAGGTGGAAGTCCCGTAACTTATAGGGGGAGTACTTAAAATTAGATACGGGGTACCACTCTAGGTTATTATTATAGCCTACCCAGCTTGCACGGTATTTTAAGACATTACGGACCTTTTTTACTGCTAGGATTTCTTTAACTTCCTATTCTTCGTCCTTAGCAATCTGGATTGGCGGTGGGGAGTCGTTATACTATCCAGGTAGTGGATCATCCGCAGCCTTTCATAGCCGGTTTAGAGAGAAGACGGGGTGGATCCTTATTAACTCTAGTAGCTTAACCTTAAAAGAGTATCCTACCTTTTAAAGAGTCTTGTATGGGCCAGCTATTTAGTAGTCTAACTTATGGCTTAGCCTCTAGGTTTTCTAGTTCTTTATTAAACACCCATACCTTATCTCCTACTTGGAAGTCTTCCTTGCAATAATATTGGTTTATATCGGACTCCTTTTTTTCTTACGCCTTTCTTATAATTGTTTAAGCAGTCTCTTAGGCTCCATGCATTCTCTCAGTAAATGCCCGGGCCTCTTTATAGCTAAGGCGTTCGCGGGCTGTAGTGGGTTTAGTAGGCCTATCCTAATTAAAGGACGTTTGTAGTATATACCCGTAGAGCAGTTCAAATGAGGACATCCCTATACTGTCGTGGGGGAGTGTAAGCTGCGCGTAGTCTATTATAGGCAGTAATTCCAACCAGTTGTCCTAATAGTAGTCTATAAAGGGCCGTAGTTGCTAGTCGAGGTACTAGTTTATAATCTCGGTTTAGCCATTAGTTTAAGGGTAGAATGTAGTAGAGAGCTTAATCTTAATTCTAAGGATACGGCAGAGTTTATTCTAGAAATTTAATATAAACTAGGGGCCACGGTTAGAGATAATTAATTTAAGGGCGCCGTAGAATCAATAGATGTTATTAACATAGAGGCGGGCTATATCCTTCGCAGTTATGGTCTTAAAACAAGGGAGGGAGACGGATTGCTTATATAGTTAGTTAACCACTATAAAGGCTGCATCATGGCCGTAGGCGTCCTTTAGAAATGACTTAAAGTCTATAGTAATATATTGCCAAGGGCGTTCTAAAACTGGCAGCAGTTATAGCCACCCAGAAGTTTAATCCCTAGGGGCATTTACGCGTTTATAGGCGTGGCAGTTTCTAATAAATTAATCTATATTAGATAAAAGTCCTCGCCAGTAGTAACGGGGCGCTAGTAGTTAGTGGGTCTTATTATAACTAGGGTATACCATAGAGACTTAACAGTAGGCTTTACAGATTAACTCTATCTGTAGGTTATTAACATCTGGAACTATAAGCCGTTCTTAATATAAAAGCAGTCCTTCTTCCATTTCCAAATTAGGGTCCTCCTTCGCGGCTTAGTTATAGAGGGCTTTTAGGGAGTCAGCTATACGGTTTGCAGTTAGGATGTAGTTAACTAGCCCTATTAGTTTATCTAAGACTGCTCCCTTTAAGGGTGCTAGCTTATTCTATTTGGAGTCTAGTTCTTTAAGAATTTACGGGTCAAGCTGTTTGGGATAGAGGAGGGCACGCGTCCGGTATTAGGTCTTTAGCTTATCCTAGGGTCCTACATCTTGTTCCCTTTAGGTTAGTATATTAGCTTTAGTGTTTTACTTACCAGAATAATATATAATTGTAAAAAAGAATTTAGAGAGTATTTTGGCCTAGTAGGCTTATTGTCCAGTAAGCTGCTTTATAGTTATAAAGTACTCTAGGGCTTTATAATCCGTATATATCTTAATCCGGGAGTTCGTACCTTTAAGCTCTGCACGCTATTGGGATAATAATTGGATAATAGCTAGCATTTCTTTATTATATATCTCGTAGTTACACTTAGCTGGGTCCATTGTTTTTAAGAAGAAGGTAATAGGGTACCATTCACCGTCTAGATATAACTGTAATAGGATTCCTGCTATAACTCCATTAAAAGCGTCCGTCTCTATCATTAATTTAAGGTCCGGGTCATAGTAACAAAGGATTAGAGAAGAGATAAGCCGATCTTTTAACTCTCTAAAGGCTTCTATACAGTCGTTACTAAAGACAAAAGGCGTGTCTTTCTAGGTAAGTTGTATAAGAGGCGTTGCCACGACTTTGTAGTTATGGATAAATTAGTAGTAGAAATTACAAAAACCTAGGAAGAACTAGATCCCCTTTACAGTATAAAGGGGCTGCTAGTTGCGGATTACGTTAACCTTTTTAGGGTTAACTTCAATCCTATCCATACTTACTATAAACCTAAGGTACTTTGTGCGTTTTACCCCAAATTTATATTTCTTAATATTAACTTACAAGCCCATATTCCATAATCTCTCTAGGACCTTCTTAATATAAACTTAGTACTTAAGTTTGTTGTCTAAGTATATAAGGATGTTGTCTAGGTATGCCATGCAGAATTCGTTAAAGTAATCAAAAAGAACGTTATTTATATACCTTTGGTACATAGCTGGTCCGTTTATTAGTCTAAAAGGAAGAACTTTGCATTTATAGGACCCGTAACGGGTATAGAATGTTATTAAATCTTTAGATGTAGGGTCTATCCTAATTTAATAGAAAGCTTGGCGGATATTAAGTTTAGTAAAGATCTTTACCCAGCTTAGACGTGCGAGGGTTTCGTTAATTAAAGGAATAAGATACTAATCCTTTTAAGTAATAGCATTTAGCTTTTAATAGTTAATACAAAAACGAAGACCTCTACTAGGCTTTTTTATAAATAGAATAGGGGAAGTAAAAGGGGCTTAACTTAGCTTGATAAACCCTTTATTAAGGTTATTAATTAAGTACTGCTTTATTGCTTTTAGCTTATCCGTTAATTATTAGTAGAGGGGGCTATAGCCTAGCGAGTTATTGGCTTCTAATTAAATTTTATAATTATATGTCTGGTAAGGGGGTAACTTGTCTAAAGCCGCCCTTAAGAATGCGTCCTTGTACTTAGTATAGACAGTAAGAAGGAGACATTTAACTAGTTCCTTATTAGTTTTCTTAATTAGCTTTTCTTCCCTTTTATTAATAATCCGGTTAATCTTATATAGGCTTATTATAAAGACCTTATTGTCCTTCCGGTACATATTAAAGTGGAACGCTATAGCGCTAATTGCGGCAATGTCGACTATAGGGGGGTTATATAACACTAGGGGCGTGTGTGACCTTAGGGCCCTCTAGGGTATTGGCGTTATTATTACTCCTTTTAACTCCTATCGTATCTTTTAGAGGTTATCCCTTATATCTTATTAGTACGTTCTTTTCCATACTAGTCAGATCTGCGCAATTTAGATATTATTTATGTTACTATCTATCCCGCTTCTATATATAGAGTCCTCCTTAAATATAGCGCTTCGGGAGAGTATCTTTATTAGTATAGAGTTCTTTCTAGCTTTACGGCAGGCGTCTTCTTAGATAAAGGCTAGGTCACAGGCCCAGACATCCTACTGGTATATAGGGTTAGACTTCGCAGCTAGTGTTTTATAGTTGGTTTAGATTTCTCTAACAAAGGAGGGTAATTTTGGCCTATCCTCTAGCCAGACAAACTGTCTTTGTTGTACGTTTAGCTAAATATTAAAGTAGGACATCTATTTTTGGCTAAGAATTATATTATGGGACCCTAGGTCTAAGATGTAGAAGGGAATACCATATTAACATCGTCTATTAAGGGAGATATATAACTTCAGGATATGGGTAACTAGCTTACCAGCTTAGCCGTTATAGCCTTTTACCTAGACAGGCTTTTCTAGTAGGGTGGCTTTTACATTTAGAAACTTAGCAACGTTAATTATATAGGCAGTATTTATAAAGGCAAAGCTATTTACTCCAGTGTTAATAAGGGCAGTTGAGTTAACTCTATATCCATTTTAAGATACTGTATATAGAACTATAAAGTGTTTTCCACTTATTAACTAACTTAGATCAATCTCTTTAAAATCAATAAGATACCCTAGGGGGGAGTCTTTCCCTAGGGTTCTTCTTTTTCTAACTTATTAGATATTTCTCCTTCCTCTATCTTCTTAATATCCTTTAGTTTTAGGCAAGATAAGGCAAAGTAACCCTCCTTATCGCAGTTGTAGCAAGTGGCTGTGGCAGGGTTAATTAGGGTATTGCAACGAGTACTAGTTAAGGTTATAGTACATAGCTAGTTAGGCGAGGCTCGCCGGTGCGTAATTATAACTGCTTTTAGTATAGTAGCGGTTGTGGCTTGTCTTCCTACTCTAGCTCCTATAGGGGTGGCGGGTAAGCTTTAATTGCTATAAAGTCGCTTTTACTAATCTAGGTAGACGTTAATCCGCTTTAGCTCTAAGTCCAACAATAGGTAATAAGCTACGAGTCTTTTATAGGTTGGTAGGTTGTCTAAAGTTATAGCAATCTTCTCTTATAGCCTAATTATTAGTTTATCGTAAAGGTCTAATTAGTAGTTTTTAAGGGGGACCTGGCCTTCTCCTATAAGGTGTAAGAATTAAGTCTAGAATTCGGCAAAGGGTTGGTTCGGCTTTATTATTAGGCGGTTATAGTTATACTAAGCGTCCCGTACTTTGTTCGGGTTAATATAGATAGCCGCTAGGTACTGCAGTATCTTATTAATAGATATAAATTGAACAGGAAAGTCATCCTTGAACTTGGCTTGAAGGTAACGTTAGGCGTCCCCCATGGTTCGGCCAAAGAGGTAGAGCATTTTGGCCTCTTTGGAGGGGAAATGGTTATAGTTAATTTAGAGTTTTCCTTAAACTTGGATCCTCTAGTTCTTAAAGGTAGGGTCTATTCCATTAGACAGTAGTTAAGGGTTAGGAAGCTTAATAGATTTTAATTACTTTGTTATTATATCTGTACTCCCTAGTATATTACATTTGGTTAAGCAAATGGGTTAACTAAGGCTTTATAAAGGGGAGGCTGGGCTGCTTTATAAGGCAGTAAAGCTTTCCAGAATCTCCTTTAGAGTCTCTTATATACTTTAGGCTTAAAGACAATTAACCTTCTAATTGGCCGCAAGGGCGCGAATCTGTTCGCGTATATCTATAATGTTATTATTGTCTTTAATTTCTAATCCTAATTAGATCTCGTGTTCCTCTTAGGTAGAGGCAGGTCTTTTAAATAAGCTTACTTTAGGTACCATTATTAGCTTCCTAGGGTTCGTCAGTCTTATACGCTTCGGTTTTAATTCTGGGGGTATAGGTCTAGTCCTACCTAGCTTATAAAGTAGGATATTATTAAGGCCTTCCCAGGCAGTATAAAGTTGTTTTGGTATTTAAGTATAGCGCGTTAACGCGTTGTTGCAGACAAAGTTTCTTTTGAGATATGGGGATATTATTAAGGCCTTCCTAGGTAGTGTATAGAGAGCTTAGTATAATATAACGGCTTGTATAAATGCCTCTAAACTAAAGCTTGTAGATTGCTATCTAATGAAGATACTAAGCTAAGGAGAAGAAAAGAAGGGGGTTGCAAGGACCACAGTAAACATATATAAAGGGGCAGCCGCTAAGGCGCTAGCGGTAAGCGAGCCAATCATAGGTTGGCAGAATATGGCAGCAGCATAGCAGAATTTGGCAGGTGACGCGCTCTAGCACCGTCATAAAGGGAATAATATAGGGACACAACAGAGCTATAGGCTTAGTGTTAAGACTTTAAAAAGAGTATATTATTTAAGGAATCCGGGGACTAGTAAGATAAGTTATAAAGGAATATTTAGATTGCTAGAGAAATAAACTAACAAGGTATAAGCTATATAGAGGGCTACAACCTATTAAGACACTAGAAAGACTATAGGAAGTTATATTATAGGACTTTATTATAAAGCTACCTAAGTTAAGAGACCCTATTACTAAATAAGATCACAATATAATCTTAATAATAGTTAACAAGTTAACTAAGTGGGGTTACTTTATAGTATACATAGAAGAAATATTAGTGGAGGATATAGCTAGAATCTATATTAAAGAAGTATTTATAAGACACGGAGTACTAATAAAGATTATATTAGACAGAAATCTAAGATTTATAGCAGCACTCTAGGAGGTATTCTTAGCAGAATAAGGGGTTTAAGCAGTAATATTAACTGCATATTACCCACAAATAAATAGATAAATAGAGAGACTAAACTAAATGTTAGAACAGTATCTAAGGCATTATATTAATTATGCACAGAATAACTAGGTATTATTATTACCAATTATATAGTTTGTATATAATATAACACTATAGAAAGGGATAGGCATATTATCTTTTAAGGCAAATTACGGGTATAAGCTAAGAACGTCGTTATTACTATAATAAGTAAAGAAAATAAGTAGCACAGCTAAAGAAAGAATAGAGACGTTAATAAATCTCTATAATTACCTTAAAAAGATAGCAAAACTAGTACAAGAAAGAATAAAAAAGTACTATAACACTAAGAGATCTAAGGGACTAGATCTTAAGGAGGGGGATAAAGTGTGGCTACTATACAAAAATTTTAAGAGTTAATAACTAAGCAAGAAGTTAGACTATGTTAGACTAAGACCGTTTATAATTAAAGCAAAGATCTTAGAAGTCATATATAGACTTAACTTACTAAAGAAAATAAAGATCTACCTTATATAGCATATTATAATACTAGAGCCAGTACATAGAGGCGTTAAGCCACTAGCTTATAAGTAAGATATGTATAGAGGGTAAGAGGAAGACAAATAGCAAGTTTTAAAGATTATTAATTATAAGGACGTTAAGGATAAAATATGGTGTAAAGTAAAGTAGATAGGCTATACTAAGACTACCTAGGAACTACTAAGTAACCTAGAAAACGCTATAGAAAAGGTATAGAAGTATTAGAAGAGAATAGGTTAAACAGCATTAATAAAGAAGGATTGCTAAAAAATAAGTTACCTAAGGGGGACCTAGGAAGAGCAACTATTATATTATTTAAAGTTGTTTCCTTCTTAGGAGACGCTACTCTTTTATTACCTAGCTTGTCTAAACCCTACTAAACTAGTTTTTACTCCTTAGAAAAAACCTTCTTATAAACCTTCTTAAGACGGGTTAACTAAGCAAAGGTAGCCTGCTAAACCTTAAAGGAGCGACGTTAAGCCTTAAGGGCTAGAGCAGTCTCCTCTATAAAGCGGTAGAGTTTGATATAAGCGACGGCTAACTTTAACTTAAGATAATTAGCAGTAGATTAAATATAAGACCCTAATAGCAATTAATAAGGGCACTTAAAGACTATTAAGAGTAATAGGATGTGTATACTTAGCGTTAGAAATGGAGCGAACATTATAGGACAATTAAATATTTGCTTTAGTGCACTCTAAATATAAAGAGGGTTATTAAGATAAAGGACTTACCAGTGTAATGCAAACTAACCCCTCTTTTGCATAACAAGAATATATAAATAGTATAATCTCACTAAGAGATAGTATGGAAGCAATAGTATAAGCATAGCGCTGTGTGTCACGGGACTCACTCGTTCTCACGTCTCTGCGCGTTTTGACGTTCTTGACCCGTGCTCACGTTCGTCTCGAGACACCTACGCACGTTCCCCTACAACCCCTATTTATACCCGTACCTGGCACACAAAGACTCTTCTTCTTCATCCAGATGTCTTTGTATCAACACGTATAGTTACGCGTCGTAGCCTTCTTCAATTACTACCCCGTTTAGTACATTATATTCCAGCTCGTGCCTACTCCGTGACACTGTGCTTATAAAGAAGGAGCTTTAGGTATAATAAGTAAAGATATTAACTAAATTAATTAGACAGGCATTATACCTCTAGTAGATAACTTGGAGATATTAGGAATCTTTAAGGACAAAGATAGAGAGGAGGGAGATAGTGTTATAGACGCTTTAAGTACAATATTATAACTACTTGGAGAAAAGTTAGAAGAAGCTGGTTGGTTAATAAGAGTATAATCTAGGATATATCTGGTAGAACTATGTAATAAGGAATGGTAGCCAAAGTTATATAATATTATACGCAGTATACGCGGGATACGTAGTATACGCTTATATATAATAAGTATAATAAGTACGTTACGTATAAGGAGGGTTTCTTAGGAGTAAGATTGTATATTTAAAGGACCATAGTCCCTACCTAGATAGTTCTCTTCCTTATAGTAAATCTTAGAATATAATTGGAGTTAATCTGTTAGGTAACTACTCCACTAGTTATTATTTGTTACTGTTATATTATTAACTTCTTGTTTACCTACACACCTAGCCTATTAATAAGTCCACCGTAGTACCTATTACAAGGCTCCATTATAAAAAGAAAATTAAGCCTATAAATTAGAATTGCTAAAATTATATCTAATATATTATATATTTTATGTTTTCTTATTAAAGTAATACTAGAGAAAAGATAGTATAAAACCGCCCCTACTTAGTAAAATTAATAGGGAACTAGAATAGAATATAGAAGATATTCTGGACTAAAGATAGCATTAGAGGAAACGCAAAATTTTGATTTATTAGGAAGGATACTCCTAGGCGTATAATAGTTAGGAACCTAAGGAGCACCTTTAGCTAAGATGTAATATAGTAATTAAAACTTTCCTAAAGACTATAAATTAGGATTTAGTAATAGTTCTAGATATACTATAGGTAAGACAATAGGGAAGACCCTATAAATTAAAACTATAAGGTTAAGCATAGGTATTAGAAACAGGAATATTTTACTATTATAATAGGGATCCTAGAATCCCGTAAAAGAAAGCTATAGGGATCTATATAAGAACTACTAGGGATGCTATCTAAAGAAGACGCTGTTTAAAAATAAGTAGTAGCACTAGAAGAAGGGGCCCTAGGAATTTAAAAGGGTTCCCTAAGGATAAAAGGAGAGTATTTAGTCTAATACTAGAGATATATAGTAGAGTTAATAATATAAAGAGGACTAAAAAGACACAGAGTGAAGATTTAGAAATTTTAAGAAATTATAAAGCACCTATAAGAACACTACCTGTTTATTATATATAGAGATTATGGCAGTATACTGCTTTTATACGGACTGTTACTAAAAATAAGAATATAGGCATCTCTAAAGTATAAAGTCGATTTCTAGTACTAGGGCATCCTAGAGGTATTAGAGAGGCACTATACAAAGCTATCCTATAAGAAAAAAAAAAGAATAAGATAATAACTTAAATACTAGAAGTAGTAATAGGAGCCTCCTCCTCTATCTTAATATTATTATTAGCAGTATTATTAACACTCCCATCCCTAAAAGTATTAATATTCTTACTAACATTCTTCTTAGAGCGGTAAGAACTAGACGGACTATTATAACCAGGGGACTAGCGGGGAGAATGTTTATCTTTATTACTATTCTTAGTATTATCCCTAGGCTCCAAATCGGCATCTAGGCTAGGATTAGAAAGTTAACAACTAAAGAGTTAGCACAGTTCCTAAATATATTACTAAAGAGACTTACCTAGCTAGAAAGACCCGCGTAAGAGTGCAAATATTGTTATTTATAAGAACGAGCTGCTCATATATGCGCTCCTAGACACTATATATCTAAAATTACTGCGTCTCCACACCAATAGAAACCCTTATTAAATTAAAAAGGCTGTAAGCAATAGAAGACACCTTCTATCCCTATCTTTTACTATTCTAATATAGACGGAAATCTCTAATAGCGTATTAAAGCTGGCAAGCCTTATATATATAAATAGTAGGGATCTAATATAGTTAGTGAAGTCTAAAATAGGATGGAATGGGAAATACTAGAATATAGGTCTTTTTCCGGCTGTAATAGTAGGAATACTTAAATCTGTTCTTGCTAGAGTATAGTATCTTATAGGTGTAGGACAAGTCTAATATAAGCGCATAAACATAATAACGGTAGCACTTTAAAGAAACTACCGCAGGAGTAATAGAAGTAGTCTATAGTGCTAACAGAGTAGGGACAACGCCGCTGCCAGTCTAGGGACGCGCAGTATAATTACAAGCTATTACAAGAGAATACTCTAGGAAGTTAGTATCATTAAAAAGATAAAATGGAGATCCTATTACCTATAGACGTGTTATAAAAAGAGAATGGAGTAGTAGTAGAAAGAATAGCTAGAGATGCGGAAGCTAAAAGCTAAGATATAATAAAAAATAGTCTGCTAAAAGGTAAGATAAATAGTGTTATTAATAGAAAGACGTATAAGAGACAACAGCTTATAAACTAGAAGAAATTAACATTAAGACGTTATTATTAGGACCCATTTTAGGTAAATAGGGATAGTAGCTAATTAACGCATTATATGGGATAACCTCTAGATTAGCTTATAACAAATTCTTATAATAAGGAAGGTAAATCCTATTTAATTTTTATTATTATTATTAAAGTTCTATTATAAAGGCACTATAAAGAGCTACAGTAGAAGAAGAGTAGAGGAATAAAAGATAAAGTAAGGTTCTACGCTAGTAAAGAACTTCCCTAGTGGTTTTAGTTAGAACTCCATAAGAGTTTATTAAGAGGTAAAGTCTTAGAGGACTAAAACCCTTAAAGGGGAGGTAATTGTAACGGGCGCTCCTAAAAGGTATATATTAGATAAGACAGATAAAGGTTTTACTAATATCCTACTAATATCCTAGAGGGGACATAGTTAGACAGATAAGGGGTAAAGGGTTTTACTAGTGTCTTAAAAGGATTATATAGGGAGCTGGTTCTCCTCTAAAGAAGAACTAGCAATTAGTCTTTAAATAGAAGAGTTTAGAAAGCATTTATCCTTTAATACGTAAAGCTTATTCTACCTTTAACTTACCTTCTACTTACCTATAACTCTCATTCTATACTGTCGATTAAGTAATTATACGTTCCAGTTAGACTAGCCTCTTATACTCTATTTATAAACAAAAAGCCTTAAAGAATTAAATTAACGCCTCTACTTAGTTAGTCCGTCTTAAAAAGGGTTATAAGAAGGTTTATTTAAAGGAACTTTATCTTACTAAATAAGGTCTTTACAAAATAGAAGAAGATAAAAGAAAGAATTTATATCTTCTAGGGATGGAAACAACTTTAAGTAACGTAATAGCTGCTCCTCTTAGGTCCCCCTTAGATAACTTATTCTTTAGTAATCCTTCTTTATTAATACTGTGGTGGTGTATATTGGACGTCGCCTACTGTCTTAGCATTTTCCTATATTTATAAAGCCTTCGGCTTCCCTTTTCCTTATATATTATTACCAACCTACTAGTTACAGGAAATACATTCTTTTCTTTCTTTCCTACTAACTACTTTCTACTAATTGATTTTGACTAATTATAACCAACTGACCGACCAACCAACCGATAGACTAATAGATAGCACCCCAACTTTCCTATCTGAGAGACACCGTACCCTTCCATATATTATTTGGCATTCCATATGGCAAGCTCTTCAGATTAGAAGTCTGGTACTCTATACACAACTATATATATAGGAGACGTATAGGAACATACTACAACTACTAAAGAACCGCCAGCTAGATAGAAGAGACGACAGTAAAGACGGTAGAAGAGAACTAGGCAGTATCAGACAGCAAGGGGAACTAGGCAGACCCTAAATAGAAAGATAGCGGAAAAGACAGGATAGCCAGACTTAATGCATAGGTAAAGAGTGGCAATAAAAGGCAAAAGAGTATGGGTTAAAAGGTCTCGGGAGTTGGGTTTAGTGCCTATACTTAGAAATTTGGTGTTAAGCAAACCAATAAGCCAATCAGACAACTACCGGCGGTTGAAGTCTCGCCACCTGTACGCGCATAAGTATGGCCAGAACATTGTTAAAGATGCAAAGACGATAAGCCAAGGGCCAATTAATTAGATGGAAACGAGATCTAAGGCATCTAGCGGTAAAGGAAGTTAGCGCTGCCTAGAGGAGATAATACTGAGCAAGGTCGCAAGTACATAAGATTAGATCCGTCCTTAAAAGCTTCCTATTCTAGCTTAGCTTTATCTTCTTTTAAGTCATCCGGATTATATTAGCGGCGGCTCTAGAAGCGTTCTATAAAGACATAGAAAGTACCCTACCATATAGAGTAATAACGGGCTAAAACAGACAGACGTATCAAGACCTAGCAGTGGTAGAAGATAAAGATTCCATGCTTTCCCAGGAAGACCCCCCCTTAGTTACTAAGAAGCAGGTGCCTTCCGTTACGGACATGGCCGTATAAGTAGACCTACCGCAGCGTGTACCTGTTAAGGTCCCGCCAGGACAGTTATCTGGGACATCCTCTGTCAAGACTACGGCCATGCAAGTAGACCTACTGTAGCGTTTACCCGTAACCCCCAGGACCGATAACCCCTAGCAGACAAACGATAAGAACCGTAAGGATCACCTATAGGCCCCTAAGGAAGCTCTAGATGTATATAACTAGCAGTTAACGGCTTAAGACAAGATCTACGTTATAGTTTAGCCTATACTAGCCCTAGGAACTGTTGGAACTCCTTACTTTATAGGATAGAATGTGTTATAGTTTATTAAGCAGTATAAACAGCTATGCACCTAATATCGTGTAATGAGTAAGGAGAAGCACTAGGGCCTTTTAGAGTACTGCGATTACTAAATAGGGATATAGATCCAAAGCCTGCCTAAGTTTATAATTAGCAACTGGACGGAGCTTATAAGAAAGCTTAGAACCGAATATTAAGCTAAGAACTACTACTAACGTATAGAGTTAAGGGACTTTATTAAGGCATTTATTAGGAAGTTGGCGGAGCAGCCAGGAGATCTGCGTTACTATATATAAGATTTTACTAGTATTTTAGTAAAAGCGGTAGCCGTAGGAAACCTTACTAAGAAAGAGAAGGGGTAGTAGTTTATACAAGGACTCCCTATCAAATACCGCAGTTATATAATAGAAAAGATAGGAGCTGTAGCAGACAAGCCTAGCACCCTTATATTTAAAAGACTAAAGAAGGCCGTAGAGTTAAGGATAGTGGCTATAGAGAACGTTAAGCAAATGGCTGTTCTTTTAGGAGAAGATGTCCTAAATGTCTAGCTTATATAAGAGCTATGGCAGTAAAGGAATAAGCTTAACCGCCAAAGGGAAGAACAACTTCTGGACCTAAAGAAGTACGCGACGCTATTAAATTAGGCTATAGTTTAAAGCCTAGCATAAGGATATAGCTTAGCACTAGAATATAAAGACTAGCAGAATAGCACCCGAGCTCCCTTTATTCCGTAAGGCTGTTAATATCCACAAGATTCTACTACTTTTAGATAGCTACAATAGGACGTATAGGGTTAGTAGAGCACGCGAAGACAAGGCTGGCAGATCTATTTTAAATACAGAGGAAGTTACCGTTTCACTAAGTATAAATGCTAAGGGCTAAAGAATCTTATTTAGTAAGGATTTGTGCATTTATCTAATAAAGGAAGACTAGTAGCTAGGATACGTGGTTGACCTGGACTAGTACCACCATGGCTTAGCAATAAAGGACGATTAAAGGGTATTAAGGACTAGCTCTATATATACTAGGGAATAGACCTAGATAGGCCAAAGGAAGAATAGATGCAGTAATAGGCCCCTATAGGATAAACGGATTTTACTGCTTTCTATAACAGAGTAATGCTAAAGAATAGTAACGAAATGTGTATAAACTAGGAGGACTACTATTAAGTACAGCTCACAGACTTAGTAACGCCCAGCCAGCAACGTCTATAGACTTGCTTAACCCCTAGAGATAGCTGTATAACTAAAATAACCGTTAAGCAGCAGGCTCTACTATAGGATATGTAATGGAGCCTTGTAGTAGGTACTACGGTGGACTCGTTAATGGGCTAGGTATGTAGGTATAAACAATAGTCAACAACGTAATAATAACTGGTGGAGTGGTTGCCTAACAGATTAACTCTAATTATATTCTAAGATTTACTACAAAGAGAGAACTATCTGGGTAGGGACTGTGGTCCTTTAAATACACAACTATACGCCTAAGAAATCACTTCGCTCTGTAAGGTACGTATGCTTTATCTACTCTATTCCACAGATTATACAGATTATACAGATTACATAAATCACACCATATAACCTTAGCTACTATTCCTTATTATATAGTTCCACCGGATCCATCCTAGACCGTGCCTATATTAACTAACTAGCTTCTGCCGACTCCTCTCCTAGTAGTTGTAATATTGTACTTAAACTGTCCGTAACACCATCTCCCTCCTCTTTATCTTCGTCCTTAAAGATTCCTAATATCTCTAAGTTATTTACTAGAGGTGTAATGTCCATCTAATTAATCTGGTTAATATCTTTACTTATTATACCTAAAGCCTCTTCTTCTTTATCTACAGCTTATTAGTTTCGTACTGTTGCTATAATACTATCTCTATATTCTCGTTATGTAAAAGAGGGGTTAGTCTATATTATGCTAGTGAGTCCTTTATCTTAACAACTTTCCTCTTACTCGGAGTGTACTAAAGCAAATATTTAATTGTCCTGTGACGTTTGCTCTATCTCTAACGCTAAGTATACGCGTCCTATAACTTTTAATAGTCTTCAAGTTCCCTAAGTAACTTATTATAGGGTCTTGTATTTAATCTACTGCTGTAAAGCTTGACAATAAGCTTTTTAGTGCCTTAGGCGAGATTTATTGTCTTTAAAACAAAAACCATACTTGCGCTAAATAGGTAAGAGATAAGGAGCGTTATACTCTTAAAGCTCGCGCCTCTGCTTACGCTTAACTGCTTCATCTTAAGAAAGTGTATAAGAAGGTCTGTTCTAAAAAGGAAAAGCTTATTTAATAGGATTTATCTAAGCTAGGTAATAAGAGAGTAGCGTTTCTAAAGAAGGAAATAACTCTAAGTAATATAGCAGTTGCTCTTCCTAGGTCCCCCTTAGGTAACTTATCCTTTAGCAATCCTTTTTTAATACTCCCTAACCTGCTTTCTTTTAATACTTCTATACCTTTCCTATAGCGTTCTCTAGGTTGCTTAGTGGTTTTTAGGTAGTCTTACTATAGCCTATCTACTTTACTTTATACCACGTTTTACCATTGACGTCCTTGTAACTAACAATCTTTAAAACTTACTATTTGTCCTCCTTTTATCCTCTATATATATCTGCCTTGTAGACTAGTGGCTCTAGCATTGCAATGTGCTGTATAGGGTAGATCTTTATTTTGGCTAGTAGGTTTAACTTATATATAACCAATAAAATTTTTTATATAATTTTAAAAGGTCCTAGTCTAACATGGTCCAACTTCTTACTTAATCATCAACTCTTGAAATTTTTATGTAGTAGCCACACTTTATCTCCCTCCTTAAGATCTGGTCCCTTAGATCTTTTAGCATTATAGTACTTTTTTATTTATTCTTATACTAGTTTAGCTGTTTCCTTAAGGTCTGTATAAAGATTCATTAATGTCTCTATTCTTTTTTTAGCTGTGCTACTTGTTTTCTTTACTTAATATAGCGATAACGACGTTCTTGGTTCATATCCATAATTCGCCTTAAATAGTGATATCCCTGTTCCTTCTTATGGTGTTATGTTATACGCGAACTATATAACTGGTAATAGCGATATCTAATTATTCTATGTATAATTAATATAATGCCTTAGATACTGTTCTAGTGTCTAGTTTAACCATTCTGTTTATCCATCCGTCTGCGGATAATACGCTGTTAAGGTTACTACGCGAACTCCCTATTCCGCCAAAAACACCTCCTAAAACGCTGCTATAAATCTTAGATCTCTATCCAATATGATTTTATCTAGTGCTCCGTGTCTTGCAAACACTTCTTTAATATAGATTCTAGTAACGTCTTCTGCTAATATCTCTTCTATATAAGCTATAAAGTACCCCTACTTTATAAGCTTATCTACTATTACTAAGATCGCGTTATAATCTTATCTACTAATAAGATCTTTTAACTTTGGTAACTTAATAATAAAGTCCTATAATATAACTTCCTATGGTCTTTCTAGTATCTTAATAGGTTATAGCTCTCTATACGGCCTATACCTTATTGGTTTGTTCCTCTAGCAATCTAGACACTCCTTTATAACTTATCTCGCTAGTCTTTAGATTCCTTAAATAATATACTCTTTTTAAAGTCTTAATACTAAGCCTATAGCTCTATTATGTCCTTAAGTTAGTCCCTTATAAAATAACTTAATAAACTCCTTTGTAATAGATCTTGGAATATAAGTTACTTTTCTATTTTTATACTATTCCATATCTAGATTCTCTGCCTATATATTTTAGATTTTCTGCGTCTACTTACCCTCTAGTGACTTGTAGACTTAACTTTCTTTAGTTGCTATAATTTTTGGATAATTATACCTAATTAATCCATTTTGATCCTTTCGCAGTAAAGCCCCTAATGGCTTTTCCTTATTCTGTAGTTCTGCCCTTCTACTAAGTATGTCTGCTCTTACGTTTTTAGTTCCTTTGGTATACTAAATTTTAAAATAATATTCTATAAGCATTTCCGCCTATCTAACTTGTCTTTGGTTTAGCTCTTTTATTATTAGGAATCCCGTAAGATTCTTATAGTCTGTCTTAACTATAAATGGTTTTTTTATGCCTTATAAGAATGCTCTCTATTCCTTAAATGCTATAACTATACCTAACAACTCCTTGTTGTAAATGTCATAGTTTAACTCTGGTGGTGTTATTTTTCAACTGTAATATGCCACTGGATGCTATGCGTCTGAATGCTTCTATAGTAAATATGCTCCTAATGTAAAGTCTAATATATCTGTCTTAACAACCGTTTCTAACCTTAGTTGGTAGATCTTAAGAATTGGTTCCTAGGTAAACAACTTCTTTAGTTCTTTAAATAGTTTTCTTTACTCCTCTTTTTAAACCCATGGTTCCTCTTTCTTTATTAGCCTTGTAAATGGCTTAATACTTTTTAACCACTGTGCTATAAACCTCCTATAGTAGTTATAAAATCTTAGAAACGACCTTAACTATATAACGTTCTCCGGTTCTTGCTAGCTTACTATAGCTTTAACTTTCTTTAGGTCTATACTAATCTTTCCTAGTTTAATAATAAATTCTATAAAATCGGTTTTTCTTATAAAGAACTTGTATTTCTTAATTACTACTAGCATTTATTCTTCCTATAGTCTCTTTAAAACCTACTTAACATGTTCTTTATATTCTTCCTCGCTTATTAAGTAGATAATAATGTTGTTAAGGTTATACCATAACAAACTTATTAAGGTATACCATAACAAACTTATTAAGGTATTCTCCTAACACACTATTAATTCGTTTTTAGAATATTACTAGTGCGTTTATAAGCCTAAACTGCATAACTAGCGGTTTATATAGTCCTTCCTTTAACCTAAAGGCTGCCTTCCACTTATTGCCTTTCTTAATCCTAATCTAATGGTACGCCCACCTCAGATCTATCTTTGTAAAGATTTGCGCATTGCCTATCCTGTCTTAGATTTCGCTGATTAAGGGTAAAGGATACCTATCTTTTCTAGTAATGCTGTTTAACTGTTTATAGTCTATATACATCCTAAGTTTTCCGTTTTTCTTTAGGATAAATAGTACTAGATATCCTACTAATAACTATAATGGTCTGATATATCCCTTTTATAAGTTCTCTTAGACAAACTCTTTAAGCGCTACTGACTTGGTTTTAGTAAGCTTATAGGTTAGAAAGAACCTTGGACTTGTTCCTAGTTCTAACTCTATCTTATAGTCCCACGCTATATGTTTTAATAGCTTTTCACTTTCTAGTAACTATAACTTTTTACTATACTTATGGTATCTTTTTAGTATATAACTTAAGCTTTGCTTAGTCTCTTTATATATTACTCTAACCTAGTACCATACTAATTTGGTTTACTATTGCACTTTGTACCGTTAAGTATTTCTAATATTAACCTAACCTGTAACCTAATTAATCTTTAAATTGTACTTCTGTAACCAAGGCATTCCTAGTATCACCTTGTTCTTCCCTAATGGTAGGATATTAAAAGACATCTTAACCTGTCTTCCTTTAATAGTTAACTAAATAGGTCTTATTTTAAGATTAATAATGCCTCCTCTATAGGCTATTTAATCTCCTAAAATTGTTATAAGTGGATATAAGTATTCCTTCTGTCTATGTGGTAACCCTATCCTTTCCACTACTACTGGTAATATATGGTTTCTTATTGCTCTACTATCTATTAACGCTTCAAACTGCTGATCTTGCCACTTAACTTATAAATTTAGGTGTTAACCTTAAATTCCCTTAAAGGTCTAAGGCTCTACTACTGGTTCCCTCTAGTCCTATAGGGCTCCCCTTTTCCTAACTATTAGCTACTAGATCCTGTTTATACTTGGTCCTCTTTAGGCCAATACTTAGTTCTTTTCTTTTCCTCTATATACTATAGATAAGTGTTTTCTAGATAACTCTACTACTATCTTCCGTCTAGGCATTCTTCTATAAGGAATCTTTCTAGTTAAAGTATTAGGTCCCCTTAACTCTATACTTCTACTAGGTGCTATCTATATATATACTTAGCATTCCTAAACCGTTTTTTATCTAGTGCCTAATATATTCTTACTGGGTATTTCCGGTTCTTATCCTTAGGTGCTCTATATATATTGCACGTATTATCTATACAAGCTATCCACAATAGTGTATAATATGCTAGGTGCTTTAGGTTAACTCTTAGCTCGTCTCTGTCCTTAAGTTTAAACCTATACTGTATTAACCTAACTTCTAGTATTTCTATTGCGGGTACTAAGATTTATTACTTACTTCTCTAGTCCCTAGATCCTTCTTCTAGGTTCCTTAACATTATAATTAACGCTCCCTTAATGTGATTTATACGTTTCTCTATAATAGGTTAGTCTTAGATAACTTTTTCGTCCAGCCACATATAGAAATCTTCCTATTTATTAGTGTGTTGTTACCTATACCACTTTCCATACAACTGGTTTAGTATATATAGTCTATCTATTAGAAAGTACCTTGTTATTACTATGTCGTAACATCCTTTAGTATGTCTTTCTTTAAACCTAGTTGGAATTTCTAAATCTTCTTCCTATTCTAGTTTGTTTAACCACTTTGCTTTAGGCGTACCTACCTTAGGCCTATTAGTGATTCTTTATATAGGTACTCTATCCCTTACACGACCTGCTACAGCCCTTTAGTCTAGCTTTTGTTCTTACTATACAATAATTCTTACCCTAAACTTATCCATAGTTTCTTATTTTCTGCATCTTATAGCTGGATTCTTAAAGTTCTCTTGCTTCTTAATCTCCGTATTAACTTTTTAATCTTTAGGCTGAACACCTTATTTACCTAGAATAGACGTTCTTACTTATTTCCTAAACTTATAGTTCTTAAACTTGCGTCCTATACTTATTTGTTTATCTTTAAACCGAGCCTTTGCTCTTTCCTATTGGTTTTTATCTATTATAGGTGTTTAAGCCTTCCTTATTACTTCTTATAAATCTTAGGTATGTCTTATCTCGTCTTAAGAATCTTAAGCATCTCTTATCTTGTTATAAGAATCTTAAGCCTGTGGCCTTTTACCTTTATTAAGTAATAAGCTGGCACTAGTAGTTGTCTACTTACCTAGTTTCTTCTAAATGTTACTCCTTTTATCTTATAAAGCGATAGATGTCGTATCCAACGGTGTCACTACGTCCGTTGTTAATCCTTGTTCTATAGAGGTCTTAATCTCTATTTCTATTACGTTATTAAGGTTTAAGTGCTCCTAGTTAGCCTCTTTTTCTTCCTTATTACTGCTAATTAATGAGTATTCTAACTTAATTGTTATTATTACTAATCCTTGTCCATATATTGCTGTGATATCTTAATCCAGCTTATAGAGTTAATTTTATTCTTTATTTAACTCTCTAGTTCCTTTAAGTTCTTTTAACTCTAGCTCTTATAGCTAATAGCTTACGCCATACTTAGCGTCCTTATAAGTTTGGTATACGTTATTATAATAAAACGCAAAGTGTTTAACTAACCACTTCTAGGTCCTGCGCAATGCTTCTATATTCGCGTTATTATACTCTAACAACCTTATGCCTTTTACTATGTGGTTACTCTAACTACCTCTATAGTCTCTAGCGAAATAACCTTTCTTTCCACAACTTATACAAGCTCTATTTTTAAACCATTCTTCTTATTGTGGAGTCCGCCTAAACATCTTCTGCTGCTAAGATCCCTAGTTTGGCCTCTACTCTAGGGTCCTATAATTACTTAATCCTTAACCTCTAGGTTTCTATAATTTCTTTATCTATCTCTTAGATTCTTTGGTACCGCTTAGGTCTATTAGCTCTACGCCATTCCATAATTTTTAACTCTATATCTGTTATTGTGTACTCTACGCCTTATACAACTATAAAACTTAGTCTTGCCCTTTCTTAGCTTATTCCCTTTAATAGATCCTATTATCAATCTTTATCGCTTAATCTATTAAATCTCTTAGAGTATCCGCATCTTCTATTAGAATAATTACGTCCTAGACTTTAGCCTTAAGTCCCTGTTTATACTATACTATAAGCGCCTTATTATTCCACTTAACCTATATTATAAGTGTCTAAAACTATATTGTGTACTTAATTACTAAAGTTTGTTATACTAGGTTCTAAAGTTTACGCTCCACCATGGTTAATACCTCTAGATTACTAAATATCTATATTAACCTTTCCGCGAACCCGTTCTAACTAGTAAATATATACCGTATATCCTGGTTAGCAGTTATTATTCCGTTCACTTATATTTTAGTAAGGTAAGGTTTAAACCACTTAAGTACTCTTCCTATTAAGAACAACCCCACGTATACCACTTGGTTTATAGGTATTACTAACTTTACTCCCTCTTATATAACCTTAAAGTACATTTGCATAAGGAACCCTTTAAGTTTTAACCTTTCCCCTAAGAACCGTTCAATTAATAGTAACTTAACCTTTACTACTCTAATACCGTTAATATATTCTTTAAGTATCCTATTATTATCTAACAATTAATTAACTATCTCTTATAACTATCCTCACGTAACTATCTGCAAATTAGTATCTACTATACTAGTGTCTTCTAACCCTAAGGTCGTTGCTGCTATGGTTATAACTAGTGCTTTTAGTAGTATATTATTTAACTTCCTCTATTTTAATACCGTAACCTTAGTAGTAAATATATAATAGAGCCTTATAGTAGATACTACGGTGGACTCATTAATAGGCTAGGTATATAGGTATAAATAACAGTTAACAACGTAATAACAACTAGTAGAGTGGTTGCCTAATAGATTAACTCTAATTGTATTCTAAGATTTACTATAAAGAGAGAACTATCTGGGTAGGGACTATAGTCCTTTAAATACACAACCGTACGCCTAAGAAATCCCTTCGCTCTATAAGGTACGTGTGCTCTATCTACTCTATTCCACAGATTACACAGATCACACAGATCACACAGATTACACCACGTGACCTCAGCTACCATTTCTCGTCACATGGTTCCACCGGATCCATCCTGGACCGTGCCTATATCAACCAACTAGCTTCTGCCGACTCCTCTCCCAGTAGTCGTAACATTGTACTTAAGCTGTCCGTAACAGGAGAAGAATATACAACTAGGAGATTGCATTTAAATTAGGCTACGGCCTATAGATAAGATAGCTAAAGCTAGGAAGAAGAATAAATCGTCTAATCCTTAGAGATGGTTATAGAGATAGACGCTTAAGGCTAGCCATTAACTGTGTAACTTGGTCAGCCATTAGCCCGCAGGCTCCGTAGTAAGCTCCGCCACAGGTATAGAATGTTTAACTAGGGGATAGTTAAGTTCTAAAGTGGGGGAAGGGACGCAGATAACGGTATAAAAGATTTCTATTTTATTTGCTTATTATAGTATTTCCTAAAGCTCCTTTTATATTTACTTTCTTAACAGCAACGCGCTATTAAACGCGTTAACCTACTGCAAAGATATTAGTTCAGCTTACCGCCTATTAATAAGTCAATAGCGATTTTCTATCCTAGGGACGGAAAATCCTAATTAGTCCATTTAACAATAAAGCCGGCAGAACTCTACACCGCCCCTAAAATTTAATAATGCACTAGCTATACGATAAGAACAATATTAGGAGCCTTAATTAATTGCACAGATATAGAGCTAATTATACAATGCAGAGCTAGATATAGAGCTGTATATAAAGCCTTAATTAAACGACTATATAGAAGTATTAATTAATTAGGTAACTGTATAGAAGCTATAATAGAATTAAATTAAGCTAGATCCTTAATACTAGTATATTACCATTACTAAAGCAAATTAATTAAATGTTGTTAGATTAGAGCCTTTAACTAGGCCGACCTTATTCCCTATTTAAAAGACAAATAATTATAGCATAACTGTCACTGCTATCTAAATTTAGTACTGTGCTAGCTGAATAATAAGAACGGACACTGCGGTAAGGGGATCTGTATAAAAGTAATAATATAATATTAGTAACCAAGTACCGCGGAAACGGCAAAGTAGTACACGAAGAGGCACTAATAAAGATGCTCTATAAGAGATTATATATAGGACGCAGCTGACTACGTTAAGCCTAAGCCATCTTTATATAACTAAAGATAGGGCTAAGCCATATCTAGCTAAACTAGTAAAGGACCTTATTAAGGATTATAAGGGGAATAGGAATTAGATGTATAGAAGCTGGTACTTTTTAGAGATTGTCTTAATAAAAGGACTGTCTTATGGATATAAGGGCAAGGAATATGCAATAGAGGTAGTTATAATAGTTAAGAAGCTGCCACTAAATAACCTTAAAGATATTAAAAATAACTTAGGTAAAGCGTAGAAGCTAGTAGGATAATAATAAAGAGACTAAAAGTAGAAGGTAATTCTAGGGAAGGTTCTTAAGCCGGAAGAAGATTAAGGATATAAGAGGTTAAAGCGTACTGCTAGTAGCAGGAATAAAGAAGCAGCTGTAAAAGCCTAAGGATATACTAAAGAAGCTAAGAGCAAAGACGGTTCTGGAAGGGAAGGGAGTAGCTATAAAAGACGTCCTAGAAAGGCACTGGGCCTATAAAAGTAGTCTTCTAGAAGCTACCATTTACGCTTATAAGGAAGGAAGTCTTAAGACAGGTCTCTGGATTAGACATCTAGTAGACACTAAGAGCCTTAATCGACTATGGATGCAGAACTTTAACCAAACAACTGCATAGCTAAAGTCTTAATTAACTGTCTATAGATACAGAGCCTACGGATATAGAGCCTTAATTAAACGTCAATAGATTTAAAGCCCTAATTAAGCATATGAGATAATGCAGAGTCTTAATTATACGTATAGCGGAAGACGTCTTAAGTTAAGCCAGAGCCTCTATTAAGTCCTAATTAATTAGACACCGCCTCTATAGTTAAGTTAGATTAACTATAGCTTTTAACTAGGCCAACCTAATACCCTATTTAAACGTTAGTTGATTGTATATTGTTATAGTTAAATCAAATCAGTCACCGTTGCCATTAGGTGTCTTTAGTTAGCAGCTAAAGATCCTATAATAGCAGACAGACAGGAACTAGGCCTAATTAGGAAACTAGTATATAGCCAGAATATTATTAGAAGCACCACCAGTTAATGTTTTAAAGCCTCTATAGGAACCTCTCCCTTTAACCCCCCTTTATTAGTTAACTGCTACCCATCTTAACACCTACGGATTGGTTAACCAGAACGATCTTTCCTATAGATATAGATGCGGAGCTTTACACGGAGTCTTACACAGAGTTATACATAGAGTCTATAGATATAGATGCGGAGCTTTACACGGAGTCTTACACAGAGTTATACATAGAGTCTATAGATATAGATGCGGAGCTTTACACGGAGTCTTACACAGAGTTATACATAGAGTCTATAGATATAGATGCGGAGCTTTACACGGAGTCTTACACAGAGTTATACATAGAGTCTATAGATATAGAGCATACAGGTATAGAGCCTTGATTAGATAATAGTACGGTAGCTTAACTAGACGCCTATATATACGAAGCCTTAATTGAACGGTAGATGTGGAGCCTTAACTAATTGCATGTCTATACAGAAGTGCTAATTAATTATCTATGGATGCAAAGCCTTAGTTGTATATGTAGTAGAAGACACCTTAAGTTAAGCTAGGGCCTTATCAAATCTTAATTAGTTAAAAGCCGTCTCCAAATTAGGACAGTTAGAGCCTTCGACCGGCCTGACTTTCTACCTTAATCAAACAACCGAATGATCAGTTGCAGCACGTCGTCGCCGACCAATTAGACAGTCTTCGGCCAGTAGTTAAAGCAGGCATATAGGCACGCACGTAGACATGCACGCAGATACAGACGCAGACGCGGACGCAGAATATACAATGCAGAGCTACTGATGCACAGCCAGATGCATAGCTAGATGCACAGCTAGATGCACAGCTAGATGTATAGCCAGACGCAGAGCCAGATGCAGAGTTTTAATATTGAACTATTAACTAAACGATCAAACTAAGCCAGAGTCTCTGCTACCTTGGTCGACTGCCCTGCCACCGCTGCTGCTACTGCCACTATTCCGTCCAGCTATTTCGTCCCTGCTGTCTCAACTAACTGTTCTATCTCTACTGTTCTAGATCTATACCGCTACTAGGTCTATTTACTGCTAGATCTACTAGATCTGCTATGCCGTTTAGCTTTTCTAACCGACCTATTTTAGGCCTAATACTGCTTTAACTGTTCTACTGTTGCTCTCCTAACTACCGCCACCGTTCTAACTAGCCGCCTCCGACCGACCGCCGTTAACCGTCCTGTCGCTAATGCTGCTACTACTGCTATTCTAACCATCCCGACTGCTGCCCTAATTATCCTATTCTGCTATTCTAACTACTATTTCTGCTAACCGTTTCGTTCTACTATTCCGATTATTCTGCTGCGAATATATTAACCGACTGCTACTAACCGACTACCACTAACCGTCTGCTGCTACCAAGATTTCTGCTGCTAAAAGTTCCGTTACTAGATGTCCTACTACTTATTAACTGTTACCGAGTTCTTCTACCAAGTGTTCTACTGCTGATTATTCTATTTTATTTTACCGTGCTGACTGTTTGCTTTTATTACTATTGCTACTACTATTACTGTTACTGCTATTACTGCTGCTGTTATTACTGCTACTGCCGTTATTATTTCTGGTTTACTGCTGTCCTAATTGCTGCTAGTAGGAATATTAGATCTTAGCTGTAGATAACGGAAGGACGCCGTAGAACAGTTCTATAGGAGGGCTGAGAATAAGGTTACCTATATTCTTTTAGAGATACGCTTTCCTTTATCTATTCTACTTTTGCTATACTTTCGTTTTACTATTTCTTCTATAGTATAGAACGTTAGGGGACAACATTCTTAGTAGGGGAGGTATGTAGTGATGTAGATTGGACGTCGCCTACTGTCTTAGCATTTTCCTATATTTATAAAGCCTTCGGCTTCCCTCTTCCTTATATATTATTACTAACCTACTAGTTATAGGAAATATATTCTTTTCTTTCTTTCTTACTAACTGCTTTCTACTGATTAATTCTAACTAATTATAACTAACTAACCAACCAACCGACCAATAGACTAACAGATAGTACCCTAACTTTCCTATCTGAGAGACACCGTACTCTTCCATAATACTACCTAATCTAATTTCTTTTAATACTCCTACACCTTTCTTATAGCGTTTTTTAAGTTGTTTAGTAGCTCCTAGGTAGTCTTACCATAGCCTATCTACTTAACTTTATACTATATTTTGTTACTAATGTCCTTATAACTAATAATCTTTAAAACTTTCTATTATCTTCTTCTTATCCTCTATACATGTCTTCTTTATAAACTAGTAGCTTAATATTCCCATATACTGGCTTTAATATTATAATATGCTATATAGGGTAGATCTTTATCCTTTTTTAGTAAGTTAAGTCTATATATAACTTTTAAGATCTTTGCTTTAATTATAAATGGTCCTAGTCTAACATAGTCTAACTTTTTACTTAGTTGTTAACTCTTAAAATTTTTATATAGTAATAGCTATACTTTATCCCCCTCCTTAAGATCTAGCCCCTTAGATCTCTTAATATTATAGTACCTTTTTATTCTTTATATACTAGTCTAGCCGTTTCTTTAAGGTATATATAAAGATTTATTAAGTTCTCCATTCTTTATTTAGCTATATTTTTCATCTTCTTTACTTATTATAGCAATAATAATATTCTTAGCTCGTATCTATAATTTGCCTTAAAGGGTAATATGCCTATCCCTTTCTATAGTATTGTATTATACATAAACTATATAACTAGTAATAATAATACCCAATTATTCTGTGCATAATTAATATAATACCTTAAATACTATTCTAACGTTTAGTGTTGGAATGTATATCACGTAGTCGCGTGTCTCTGATTAGTCACCCTTACGGTGACTCATCAGCCCCCTACTTAGGCACCGCGATCCTTACGATCCTCTGCTTTCGACACCTATTGAACACCAGACAAATCTACGATTAATAGGCCATACAAGTGCACTTAGGTGATACCGACATTGATCAATGTCGGTATACTCGCTTTATCAACGTGCACGAATATCACTTATAGTGGTACGTATGCGGTGTTGAAGTTGGTAGTTGATTGTTGTCTAGAAGTAAGGGGTTGCTCCAAGGTCAGGTTAGCTAGCCTCGCTTCGTGGTCTCGTGACCACGTCACATGACTAACATTCCGACATTTAGTTTAGTCTTTCTATTTAACCGTCTATTTATAGGTAATACGCTATTAATATTACTGCTTAAACCCCTTATTCTGCTAAAAATACCTCCTAGAATACTACTATAAATCTTAAATCTCTATCTAATATAATCTTTATTAGTGCTCTATGCCTTATAAACACTTCTTTAATATAGATTCTAGCCATATCCTCTACTAAGATTTCTTCTATATATACTATAAAGTAGCCCTACTTAGTTAACTTATCTACTATTATAAGGATTGTGTTATAATCCTATCCAGTAATAGGGTTCTTTAACTTTAATAGTTTTATAATAAAGTCCTATAATATAACCTCTTATAGTCTTTCTAGTGTCTTAATAGGTTATAGATATCTATATAGCTTATACCTTATTAGTTTATTCCTTTAACAATCTAAATATTTCTTTATAACTTATCTTACTAATCCCTAGATTTCTTTAAATAATATACTCTTTTTAAAGTCTTAACACTAAGCCTATAGCTCTATTATACCCCTAAGTCATTCCTTTATAGAATTCTCTTATAAATTCTTCTACAATTGCTTTTAGTATATATATAGCCTCTTAGTGCTTATACTTATTAAGAAAATAGGAGAGTGGTAGGGGCTAGCCCGGGGTCATTTTAGCTAGATCCGCTAATCTGTTTATATACACTTCTTTATGCTAGCCCAGGGTCCCATTAGCAACATTAGCAACATTAGCAACATTAGCAATATTAATAACATTATTTTTAAAAATAATAATATATCTTTTTACTATAATAGTTATAATATTTCCCATAACTGCAATATTTATATAAAAATAATAATATTTTTTAAAAATTTAAAAATGGATATTAAGCAATTAAGATAAGCGGGAAGCCTCTTATAGAGGCTCTAAATTGTCAATTAGCAGTGTTCCTGACGATTTACCGACCGTGTACTAATTTCCTAACTAGGCCTAGCACCCGCCTGCCTGCCTGCTCGCCTGCCTGCCTGCCTGTCTGCCTGCCTGCCTGCCTGCCTGTCTGCCTGTCTGCCTGCCTGCCTGTCTGCCTATCTGCCTGCCTGTCTATACCTGCCTGTCTATGCCTACCTGTCTGTGCCTACCTGTCTGTGCCTACCTGTCTGTGCCTACCTATCTATACCTACCGTCTATGCCTATCGTCTGTATCTGTCTTTGGTATTTAATTTAATTCGGGGGAGAGGTTGGCCCAATTAAAGGCTCCAATTAATTCGATTGATTGATTGATTGTATTAATTTGAATTATTCTCTATAGGCATTAGCTGGCTGTACATTCGAATGGTGGTTGTCTAGGGTACCTCCCTAGGAAGTCTTGATTCCATTTAATTCGGTGGCAGGCTGATATTAAGGCTCTGGTTCGATTCGATCGATCGATTAAATCATTCATAGTGTTCGCTGGCTGGTTGTTCGAACGGTCGTCGTCTGGTTCTGGTAACAGTTATCTGGTTCTACGACGGCCATCTGGTTCTGGCGACGGTCGTCTGGTTCTACGACGGTCGTCTGATTCTGGCGACGGTCGTCTGATTCTGGCGACGGTCGTCTGGTTCTAATCACAGTCCTCTAGCTACCGTTCTGGTGACTCCCTAAGTAGGGAGGATGTAAGGAAGGGTAAAGGTGGCATTTAGGTGTACAAGGGGTATGTAAAGGCACGTGTAGAGGCTGTCGGGAATATAGCGGGGACCCAATGGTACTTAGGACGATTTATAATTGGGAAAGTCAAAGTCCTGCTAGGAGCCTACTAGGAAGCCTGCTAAAAAGCCTGCTAGGAGCCTACCAGGAGGCCTTTAGGATTTTAATACCCTAATAGCAATAAATGCAATAATACTAATAATATTTATTTTATAGCCATAAGCTAGCGTAATGCTAGCGTATAGCTCTAGGGCTTTGCTAATATGGCGGAAAGCTGGCGTAATGCTCTAGGAGGTTAGCTAATACGGCTAAAAGCTGGCCCTAGGCCCTAGGGGGTTGGCTAATATGGCTAAAAGCTAGCCCCGGGCCCTAGGGGGTTGGCTAATATGACGGAAAGCTAGCCCTGGGCCCCAAAAATACTTTTAGCGAAACTAAATTTCCTACGCCACTTCCTGTTTTCCTGACGGCCTGCTCTAAGTCTAGATCCTTACTTTATGCTTCTTAGATCTTTTATAACTACACACTTTCGTAGGTCCTCTCTTTAGTTATAGCCGCTAGTTTTAGATAATTATACCTAATTAACCTATCCTCGTCTTTTTATAATATAACGCCTAACGGTTTCTTATTGTTTTGCAGTTCTGCCCTTCTGCTAAGTTTATCTACTCTTACGTTTTTAGTACCCTTAGTATACTAGATTTCGAAATAATATTCTATAAGCATCTTTACCCATCTAACTTGTCTCTAATTAAGCTCCTTTATCGTTAGGAATCCTATTAAATTCTTATAGTCTATTTTTACTACAAATGGTTTTTCTATGCCATATAAGAATACTCTCTACTCCTTAAGTGCTGTAACTATACCTAACAACTCCTTGTTATAAATATTATTGTTGGAATCACGGTGGGGGGGGGGTTTTGGTTTCAATCAATCCGTTCTCTTCTTCTACTTCTATAGGTGGAATTTGATGGATCTCCTGAGCTCGCTTAGCTCACGTGGTTAACCCAATTGGTTACAAGCAACTGTGTCTACTATATTACAGAACCTTATTCAGACACTGGCAACAACTAGAAAATAAGAGAAAGAATAAAAGGATACTGGTAAATAAGTCCGTAGTCTCTATCCCTATTCTCCCTACCTATT
>Ga0307507_10001088_pt1 | contig 60299 bp, 66 predicted proteins | sample 7_EM_MG_FD_207223 | JGI IMG/M metagenome (GOLD analysis project Ga0307507, IMG submission 207223) | Populus trichocarpa ectomycorrhiza microbial communities from riparian zone in the Pacific Northwest, United States - 7_EM | ecosystem: Host-associated > Plants > Roots > Unclassified | place... | reverse complement strand
TCTCTTATGCATTGCTCCCTCCCTGCCTCTGACGCTCCCGTTCAAGGACTGTACTCGTACCGTTCTGTAATGTACGGTACGCAGTCGTGACCTTGATGAGAATTGATGTATGTACGGTATTGCAAGTTCCCGTTGTCGCGCCTTACTCCAATAATCCCCTGTCGACCCCCTCCATGATGACTCTCTGGAACGCAATTCTCTGACTAGAAACAACACCTCGCAAGAAAAGAAGAAAAGAAGGAAAAAGACACCTTTTCATGTTTTATTTCCTTCTTCGTCCTTACGAAAAATACTTTTTTTCTTCTTTTCATTGCAAGAAACATTAGGAATTTCAAAAATAATTCCCCCAGTAATCATTTTTGAACCATTCACCGAGCAGCTTAACGGAAACACGGTGATTAACCCCTTGGCTAGGTAGACTCCCTCCAGCCCTCCTCCATCTTCGCGGACCACGGCCCGCAGCTTGATTCATTGGTGATGATGCCAGAAAGGTATCTACGAGTAAGCATAATACGAGACTGGTGAGTATAATGCGCTGTGCAGAGAAGACGGTTAAAAAGATTTGAGTTTTCACACGAACCGCTGAGGTTATTACTATCCGTTACATAAGCTCATTATTACTAACCAGCTAGCTGCCACCAACTACTACTTGCATTGGGAATTTTGCTACCGGACACCATCTAAGCACCCCCTAAACAAAAGAAGTGAAGCCTCCAGTTGACTGCCAATCATTTACGACTGCTCATAAAATAAAAGTAAAAAAAAATCAGGTATCAATGAACTCGTGCATGGTGCCGGTAACCAGTGGCAAGCGGCTTCGTGATAGCTTTCCCCACTCTTATTACCAAGTTACAAGACTGACGAGGACCGCTAAGGTACAACGAGAATGAGAGAGTTTTCTGCCCCATTTCATCCTCCTCCTTTTCATCTCCTTCTCCCTCTACATCCGTTTCTCAGACACAACACATATCGTGCACAGGTTATGTACCGCACTCGTACAGTACACCGTACAGTACACAGATGCCCTTCAAACTGTGCTCTACCGTTTTAACTATTTTGCTTTTATTTTTAAACCCTCGTCCGTGAGCTCTGACCGGGCTCGTTTAAATATAACGAGGCACTGCCGCAGGTGCACTTACGTAGTGTAGCGAAACAAATGACCGGAAACCCGCTCTTGCCGACCTACAAGTATCTATCCAGGCACTTTGCTTCGCAGCGTTACGGAATAGCGCTGGAAAAGCAATGCAAACGAGCCAGGATAGACAACGCTAGCCAGGAGGAGAAAAGTAATGAATAAATAAAATAAAAAACCCCAGACATTATGACGCCTATCTCACGGGAGGGACAGGTTTTGGTTATGGTGTTGAGCCTTTCACGATACTCTGGAAGGGGGTCCGCCACTACAGTACAGGCACGCCCTGATGATTGCGAACCGCCCCCTTCCGTTTAAAAATTTCCATCGCTAACTGCGAGTGCTGTATTTTGAACCCTGCATCACCATATCTTCCAGGCTTCTGAGACATGGCGCTCAAGGCCACGCTGAATGACTTGCTCATTGCGGCGAAGTGGTCTCAAGAATAGTTAAAAAGCCGTTGGTCGATGTCACGATCGGCCTGTCAGTCGCCTTTCTGATTCGTAAAATATTGGTGATGCTTTCCGTGTTGTCCAATTTCTTGAGACGAACCGTGTCTGGTCTTCCGTTTACTGAATGCAGGAGTTGAATGAGAAACGGAATTCCGCTTTTCCTTCCTTTGTGAGATAATACTAAGTTTTTTTATTTTATTTTATTTCCTTTTGGTTTGATCCAGCTCTATGGGCGAAAAGTGATATCTGATGAAGAGTGTGGGCTATTTTTTCATTATTCCGACCCCGAACCTTTTATTTTATTTCTTTTTTGCTCCACTCATTTGCTCATTCCTGCTTTTTCCCCCCCTTTTTCCTACCAATCAGCGGATACTGCTCACCTGGTCATACAGAGCTTTAAAAGGGCTTAGTTCGTCTGCCATTCGGCTTGCGTCAATTGGCCGCATATTCTAGTCTAGACCCCTTTCTGCACCCGCAAGTGGCTTTTTCATCGACAGTACTGTACCGTACTTGTAAAACCCACGTTGCTTTTTCCCTCTTTCTACCGTCTGATGTTCTCAGAGAGGGAGAGAGAGAACAGAAGTGCGCACTGGCACTGTACTCGAGTAGGACAGGCTAGACATATTCCCCCTTCCGTCCTTGAGCGAGGGGACAAATGTGAACAGAGGGCAGTAAGCATTCAAGAGAGCTAAACCTAAACAGGTCTTTCTACACCCTCTCTGTGTCCCTCTTCTTTACTTTTTTTGCCGCCTCTCGCGATGATGATCACGATACCGGTATCAGTGCTGTTCCTCTGCTGGTAGTGTAGTGTAGCGTACCGGCGTATTCTGTCTTTACTAGCATATCGTGCTGCTCTTATCTGCTTTATTTTTTGTTTTTTCTCACCTCCGTGTTTTCCGTATCCCTCGGTTCACGGTGTAATTGCTGAGATCTCCATTTACCGGTGGTAGGGTTTGGAACACGATGAATACATACCGCAGAGAAGGAAACGGGCACATTTGTGCCGGTGGGGTGCGTGTTCTCCCTTGCTTTGATGGGGCACTAGTACCGTAGTAGTGCGTAGAAGGTGAATGCAATATTAAGGGCACAGTGCACTTTTGATCACCGCACCGGTGCTCCCAAAAAGTCTGTTCTTGCGAGAAGGAATGTCCCACCGCAGTAAGTTGCAGTAAGTTGCGGTCCCTCCCTACCACCGCGTCTTCATGATCATGCGCCAGTATCAGAAGATGCTGCTGCTGCCAGAAATGTAGCTCCTGAAATTACTGTGGGTCTGGGGAAACCGCTAATGGAAGAATCCAAGAGAGAACTTGTCGACATCTGTACCCTAGCTCATCAACTCCATCACACCACACCTCCTCAACCGTGGGTACATGGCAGTCTATGCCATAGAGTAAGAGAGAAAGCAACCTCTCCTTCTCTTTCTCACTGCGAGATCCCGTGTCCCACAGCCAACCATTTCCCCAGGTCTTGGCATTTCTGTGGAGTCTGTGAAGTGCAATTCTGCGGAACCCAAGCTCCACTTCACCTTAGCGCCCTTTAATCCAAATGGGGGAATTTATTTCTCATTTTCTTTTTTAACCTTTTCACTGAGACAGGACTATTTTTCTTTTTCTTTTCTTTTTCTTTTTCTCCTTCTCCAGTCGAGCCACACTTACTGGTATCATACACTACACTTTTCGCTCTCGCGGAGAGACAGAGAGAGAGGCAGAGCCTCCCTTTCTTTTTTGAGTGTTCAATAAACCAATCTTTTAGCCTCACACGGGTCAGGTTTCCCTACCGGTACTTGAAGTGCGAGCTTTCCCCGCATTTTCTCCCAGGAACGCATCTCGCGTGCGTCTCCTTCACTTGAGCAGTTCATCTGTTCCGGGCACCGAGCAATATTGGTACCCCCTTTGCCCATCACCCATCACGCATCTATGTCATCAGACACTCGAGCTGTTTTGACTATGTTTCCAAGTAGACACAGATAGACGACGAACGGAGCGCGGGTATCAAGTTAGAGCACAGTACCCGAAAACAGGGATTCGTAAAATATATGGCAGGAAAAATCGGTGAGTACCAGTACTGTATACATGAGGCCCATATAAAACCCACGGCCCCTGTTTTCGGATGCTTCCTGTCTGTTACAAGGAGAAGTACTCGAGTAAATAGGCTGAGCTGGGATACAGGGGGTTTGTCTAGCCATTAAGGTTCTTTTTTGGTTTTTTTGAAGATAGAGATCTCGCAAAATCTGGATAGAAGATCTCGTCTAAACGGCCGACTCGGGTTGTAATTTACTGAAGATTGGAAAAAAAGAAAAAAAAACCTTACTCGTATCACGGTAAACCTTGTACTCCTCATTCCCCCCCCTCCCGTATCTTCCGGCTTCTCATTGAACTCTCTTCTGACCACGATGGGGCTGAATATGTTTCTCGAGATGTCAATGATCAGCTGTCATCACGTTGCGTTACCAGTAAACTTAGACAAAAGCTTGCGTCCGATGTCTGCTCCTCTTGTTTTTTATTTTATTTTAATTATCTCCAAGACATACTCGCCCCACTCTCACCCAATAATGTTTTTTTCCTTTTTTTCCGAAAAAGAAGGTGGTCGCATCCACGCAGTTCCCGTAGCTCCATATCATACTCTTACGGTGCAGTACTGTATAGGTGAGCGAAGTAAACAAGTCCTTTTACCGGTAACTCCTCTCTTGCAGATTTCCTAAAGGTTTCGAGTCTAGAGTTCTTCTGTTTAATTAGCACTTGGCAAGTCACTGAACTCGAGAATTCCCAACATACCATCACTGTACGGTATCTAACTGTTCAGAACGAGACTTTCAGCTCGTCCCCGAGGAATGCTATTGCGCAATCAAGCTTTAAAAGAAAAAAGACACGGGGAACTCTGGGCTCCCTTCCGCAGCCATCAAGAAATCTGCAATAACCGATGCATAGGCGGACGCTAACTACCTCTGGCGAGATTTTTTTGCCCTAGCAAAGCGGAGACATCTACCACCGCAGCCACAAACCACACCACACCCGCACATTGCCTGACTTTTTTTTTTTTTTTTTTTTGTGGAGAAAGCACGCACGCGGGAGCAGCAAGTGGCACAAAGTTTGGTGCTGTAGTCCGTGCTTCTCAATTAAACGACCCTCCCTCATCATCATCATCATAATCCTCATTCTCCCTATCATACGAGCTGGCGTGTTATGATACGACATCTCCCCCCTTGTGCAAGGGGTAGGGTAGTGCTTAACCTCGAATGTGCGCCTGATACTCGTCCCAGGAAAGAAGAACACGAAAACAAGGGGCATATTTTGCGGGAAGGCTACTCAAAGACCGATAAACTGGACCCAGGAGCCTAGCGGAGCACATCTTTCCTCAAGACATTAAATTGGGGGGGGAGTTGGTTTTATATCGAAATTCGTGCGCGTTCGGGGCTCTGGTATCTAGCTATTCAAGAAGGCCAAGCCATGCGATGAGAGGGTATAATGGTGCTTGAACTGACTATGGGACCGCAACTTGTCCACTTGCACCACACAAGACTTGCATGCACTTAACTTACCTGACCATACATCCTACGTATGGCTCAGTCGCCGTGAGTAGAATACATTCTTGAGAACGGCTCGGAACTCAATTGAAAGCCCTATTCCTACGATTTCATGCACAATAATCGTCGAGTCTGTACGTATACATATTTCCCGTGCTCTATGCAGCTCATAAGGGGGGCTACGTACTTAGAGTACCTTAACTTATTCTCAAGATTGTACATGTATTGAGTCGCACGAACTAGAGTTTTAGCGCACACTCTCCCTCCTTCCTTCCTTTCTCCAAAGCCACTGCATGGATATATCTCGAGGCCACCGCACGCTTCGCACCTGTACCATGGCGCAATGCGAAGAGGTAGGAGTTACACGACATTGGAAGAAGGGGGGGCGAGGTGAGAACCTACCTACCTTAGATAATTTCCCTCTGGCACCACCGCTGGATGCCTCCGTCAGCCGATATTTTGCACCAAATATTCGACCTGCGGAAGCATCCTTGGCAAAGGCGCGCACACGAGTATCATACCGGTGCCTCTTGCTTCATCCATCTGTGGCGAGCTGCCGTACTCGAGCATATTGAGGCTGCCAAAATGTCGAACCCTCCATCCCATCGCTCCTTCCTCCCCGAGACATGATTTTCGCAAGCAAAAAATGATAATATGCACAATACGACAGGGTGGTTTTTTTCCCCCTCACATTCACAAGGTGTACTAGTACTAAGTACGAGCACCTGAGATACATGCGACAATAGCACAATATCGTACCGTATCCGCATTCCATAATCTCCACCCTCTGCCGCGAAACCACAATGAAGCAAGCGAAGCGGAAGGAATTCCCGAGCTTTTTTTTTTTTTTTTTTGCGAAATAAAGAAAATTGCGGCGGAAGTCTAGAATCAGGCACGGAATGCTTAGCATCACCAGCTCATCTTGAGCCCCCCCTTCCCCATTCGAGCTTGACGATTCTTGTTGCCACTTTGGGCTGAACTTCTCAAGCTGCGGTGTTTCACCCTAGATTATCACTTCGTCCGTGTTTGTCACTTTTTGGTTCCCAAAGGTGCTCCGGGATTAGGAATTATTTAAGTGTGGCAATCGCACTGTGCTCGCAGCAGACAGGGATTCACAAATATTGAAGAAGAAAAAAAGATCAGCGTGTATCTGAGCGCCCACGCAAATCCACAACCCCTGCTCCGGATACTTCTTGCCTGCTACAAGTATCATAGGTGTTTCCTGCTGATTGCGTCACAGCAAGAACTCCCCGGCTATTACCTTTGGCAAAGATCATACCTAGGCTAAGCTAAGGCCATTAACCGCGCCACTTGTAAAGAGCTACGAAATCCACAGACGGATTAAGGGATCATGGCTTTCCGGTATTCAGTGGGAGGTACAGTGCAAATAGAGGAACAATACGAGTAGAAGAGGAGACAAATGCCTTGGGTATGTATGATACAAGTGTCGGAGGTAGTTTGTATACTTGTGCCCCACATGGTTGCCTGCTTGCCTAGCAACCATCAGTCAGGCAGCCAGGCAAAAATTTAATAACAATAATAATAGTAATGAAAAACTCCCCCTTGACGACATTTCAATCTCCTACCACACATACTGAGGAATCCTCATGTCCATCACGAGGGAATTAATCGTTCAGAGGGGTTTTTTTCTATTTTGTGGGGGCTGCGAGGTCAGTCTCCTTGCTTGCTTGCGTGCTGGCTCGCGGGCTGGTTCGTCATACGGAAGGCTCGTTGCCGGCATGGCGTACAGAACAGAGAGACAGACAGATTGCCATGCTATGCCATGCTACGCCATGCCATGTTACTCTCTCCTGGTTGCTTGCTGCTGCATGATACGAAGCTCACACTACTCGAGTAAAGGAGGGTTCGCTGTAACGACGGAGTGCGGTATTGTGGGAAAAATACCTCTGGAAGAGGGGAGGGGAAGAAGAAAAGAAAAGAAAAAGGAAGAGATCTGCAGTCATTACCTAAATTCACCTTTGGCACTGGGGATGGTCCGTTTGGGAACGTGTTGTTGCCATGGTGATCACCGGTCGCTTGTTTCTTTTCTCCTCTTCCTTTTTCTTTCTTTCTTTACGTTTTTTACTTTTTACTAGAGTACCGTATTTATTCCTTGCTTGCTGGCTGGCTGGCTGGCTGTGCTAGTGGTAGCTGAAAAATGTTTGAGGGTGGACGGAGTCTGGGAGGTGGAGAAAAGAGAAAGAAAAGCTTGACGATGCGAGTGTTGGGGAACAATACGAACTTGGCTGCAGTGTAGTATTTGGTTGAGATCCTTTCGGCAGCCAATCGTCATTCTGCGCCGTCGCTCATTGAATTATTTTGCTCGGTCACTGTTCTTTCTCCCATTCCTCCCCCCCGTCCCTTTGTTTCTCGAAAGCCCGGGAATTGGAAAATGAATTACGGAGTGATTATTCTCACGACGCTGGTTCTTCTATCCCTCGGAATCACGCTTCGATCGCCACAATCTCGCTAGGAAGGCAGGAAAAAGGAGAGGCACGATCCAACCGAACCCCCTCTCCACTCCCCCTATACGATAGCGTCAAAAGTTGGTCTAATACTGAGGGGAATCCTACTAAGTCCAAACTCTCCGAGATAATGGTGATCTAGGGGTTCTTCACTTGGATTTTTTTTCTCTTACTTTGGAAATCGAGATAAGGTCCATTCCTGGGAGTTCCTATCATCCCCGACAAAGGGGGTCAGAGACCACGAGGGAGAGGTTGAGGAGTGGGGGGACTCACGATAGGTTTCTCTTTCTTCCTGGGTTGAATGGGAATTTCCTGTCCAATTAATCTACGCACTGCCCTACAGGGGACCTATGACGTAGAATTGGTTGCGCCCGCCCGCGATTCACATCGTAAAAACGATTGCGAGGTTCCCTGTGTTCGAGGGTTACCTGTCCTTTTATCATCCCCTGCCCTACCGGTATCCATGTTGGTCCCCTCATAATCTCTTGCTACCGTACTCCTGGTAGGCTCGAGGGCGAATCAAACAGTCACGAAACGGACCGGGTCTAAAAGCTATCTCTCTTGTGCGGTGCGAGTACCGTGCTTTATGGTAGTCTATCTCTCCGATGAGGGAGGGGGTGGGAGAAGATTAATTAGTGAGAAGGGTTAGCTGCTCATGTACGGGTGATGTTTGCGGATAAGATTGCCCAGATCAGATCCTCACCACATTCCTGCTTGTGGTTTACCAACAACGTTTTTTCTCCCCCTGTTGCGGATATCGAGGAGAGAAAATGAATAATTTTTAATAAATATTGAGGTTGACTTGATGATTTGTTTATATTTCCCGTTTGTGGAGGAGGTTTAACTTACCGTGCCGGTCCTTTGAACTTGCATGGTATGAGAAAGATGGTAGTCTACCCCGGTAGCCTACCACCACCACCTCTGCCACGAGCCACACAAGCCAATCCCCCGAAAAATCCCGTAAAATACCGGTATCGTCTCTTTTTGTTTCCACTACGGCACTCCTCATCCTGCTCACTATCTACAGTGCTGTGCGGTACACATTAAACCCCGCTGGGGCGGTTTTAGTGGGATCGGACACACATTACCTACCCACCACCACCACTACGACCTCACAACCACCCTCTCTCTTCCCCCATACAGCACAAGGAATCCCAACGAAATGCAGGGCTCAGAGCCAAACAAAACACGCCCACAAACAAGTCCGAGAGCAAGAAAGAAGGAAAACTTCCCCTAACCAACTCAGCCCAATCCAGCCAAGATATTCATCCAGACAACATCATTCTGCGTCAACCTTCCAATGACACCTCTCCACAGAATGGCACCGGTAGTGATTCACGGGCCGGGGCGTGGTGTCCTAGCTTATCGTGCCGCCGTGTTGGATCCAGCGGGGTAGGTTAATGAGCAAAGAGAATTTCAATCATGAAAGACGTCAATTTTTCATTTATTTTATTTCAATTGGGGCGCAGAGTGCGTTGCGTGCTTGCTTGTCGGGGTGGCGGTAAGTGATTTGCGAGCCATGTGTGATACTGCAGTACCGGTGGTGGCGCTTATATTTTGGTGATTGTCGCGATGGATAGTATGTGACTGAAGGGCACTGAACGAGTACGAGTACACTCGGAGGGGAGGCTTTTTGCGAATTTCTGGAGGAATTTTTGTGGTATCATAGGCTTGGCTATGCTATGAGACGTGGGGGTTTTGTTTTTTACCTTGAAAGTGTAGGGTACTTGGATTGGTTTGATATTGGCATGGTAAGGTAAGGTATCATAAGTTACCGGCAGACTGGAGGAGGGGGGAGACCAGTGAGCGATGGAGGGTTCAGGGTAGATGGTTTGATAAATTTATCCAGGTGCGGCCAACCGGCGTTCTCTAGCTAAAAATTGAAAGAATAAAATCACTATCATACACTAAATCAACCAATGATAGACAAACCAGAACCAATTCGAACAGAACCTTATTGATCCGTTGGACAGTCAATGCTAGGCAAGTGAGTTATCTGGAACCAAGTACGGCCGGTTGATATATTAGTCACGTGTGTCTGATAAGGAAAATTTGGTGAACCTTCTGGTTGCGGTGCGAAAGCAAATCCTCAAAATCACAGAAGCCCTTTTGACCATTTTTTTGATTTTTGCTTTTTACTGCAGGTGGCACTTGTTTTTGTTTATTTTTCTCTTTTCTTGAGAGCATTGCAAGGGCAACTTGAACAGTTACGATACAGCTTTGAAGTTTGCACCCTTCAACTATAAATAATTGAGGCTTCCCTCCTTACTTTCTTGCTTCCATTTATTCCGCTATTAATACCCTTTTTTTCTTTCTTTCTTTTTCGATATTATCTATTTATTAACCCCTTTCCGTGTTCACCAGTCGTTTATCTAGTGTTAAAGTTTCACCATCATGACTGGTCACTCGATGCAACCAGTGCTATTTTAAGATGTCCCATAACATTCTCAGGCTTTTCCCGGCATTATGATCACCGGATTGAAAATGCGTTTTTTTTTTGGTGCGTCACCACCAAGAAGGGAGCATCTTCAATCCGGCGACTTGAGTAGAAAGCAGAATAGTTGAAATCTCAAGCCAAGAATCCACAACAAACCCCTTTGCATAAAAGTACAGGTATGCTAAACTACTCGAGTAGGTAGAAAAAAAAATATCCTACGGCAGCAAACATCACTAAGAGAGGTAATTCCAACGTCCTAATCCAAGGCCCAATTATTACGATTTCTCCAGTGTTATTATTCGTTAAACAGGGATTCTACCCACAATGCAGTCAGATACTGTAGATGCACCATACCGGTACGATACCATAGACTATTGTAGAATACTCTACCGGTACGATGTCCTATCCATCCTAGCCTCTCTTGGCCTCTCCCCCATAACATACCCTGCATACCCTGCGCTCATCAATATATCGAACCAACAAACCAAATAAGCAAATAAACAAATAAACAAACGTGGGGGGGAGGTGGAGGGGAACGGTGCTATTCAATACCGGCAGCCGGTACGGTACTGCACCAAATCAGACTTGGCCAATTTTTGGAACCCGTCTGCTGGCACAGTGCCGACTACTTTCAAGATCTCATACATCTTCCTTAATCTGCCTATTCCTTATTTATTTTATTTATTTTATTTATTTATTCATTATCACCCCTTGTTTCTCCCCGCCCCCTACAATACCGTTCTCTCTTTTTCTTTGTATGGGGCTGTAGGAGAGAGTACGGGTAATGGCAACCAAATGCTGTGCTGCTGCAGAGTATTTTTTTTTCTTTCCTTTTTTCTTTTAAAAGAAATGTGCACAGATTTGAGGCTGTCTGATATACTGAGTACGGCAGGTGACAATGGTACTGTACCGGGGGCTGCTGTAGTTGGTGCCAAGAATGGTTACTGGATGCTTATAAACAAAGATCTTTTGTGGAGAAAAGGAGGAGGAGGAGGAGGATGTTTGGTTTCGCTAATGCTGTGATACCTTTGTACCGTGCTACTGTATCATGCTCGAGCACTACTGGTAGTTTCATAGCGAGGCAGAGCTTGGGGCGTTTTTTCATATTCCTTTTATTGTTGTTGTAGGATTTGCGCTGCATGGCGTCCTGGTTGGTATCGGAGTCTATTATACCCTCTAGAGTACTGTACGGTATAATTATTCTCCTCAGACTTTTGCGTGATCTTTTCGGTTTTCGGACAAGGACGGGGTGATTAATTGTCACGGTCTCGAGTTTCCCGCACAGCGACGGACCACGGCACCGAAGGTACACTTGTATGATACTATAACTAAATTACAGTACCGGTTATCAAAGACCCACCGGGCAATGCTTGTCCAATGCTAGTCTAGAATAGTAGTCATGAAGCTCAGTTATGATACCACACTACTCGAGTAATATCGTAGGGCAAACGACTCTGATATCGCCGAATCCACCACCACCGCACAGCACGGCACAACAATAGCGCCCCGGCACAGGCATACCGAACCGAACGCTTCGGTGTTTAAATCCCCTATCCGTGCATGAGGAACATGGTAAACCTTATTTGTCCCAACCAACCGACATAAACTCCGAAAAAGAAATCAAGAAGGAAAAAAAAAAAAAAAAAAACCAGTAAAAGACCCGATTACGTGTTCATTCGTTCAAACTATATTACACACACTTTTCCCAAATAAGGTAATTTCCTTTCCGAACCTTTTTTTTTTTGCCCTTTTTTCATTCGATGGGTTGTTGTCCTCTGCTGAGTGGCTGCGCAGCTGAAGGATACAAAGTTGAAGAAGCAAAGAAGAAAGTGAAGGAAAGGGAAGGAAAGGGAAGGAAAAAAGGAAAAACGGGTGAAAAAAAACAGTTGGGATAAACACCCCTCTTCTTCTTTTCTTTTTTTTTCTTTTGGTCTGTTTGGTTGCTTGCTTTGCCTGCATGGCTATGCTCGAGTACCGGTACCGGTATGTTCTGTCCGCCTCTTCCCCCAAACCTTAGACATACATTACCTATTCCTAATAGGCGCTCGCTCTTTCACAGTAGTTGGCTCCGGTGCAGCGGCCTTTTCTTTTTCCTTCCACTCTCCTGTGCCAACGCTTCCTATTCAGTTCCTCTGCATTGACCAGACAAAGGCCTTACTCGAGTACTGCGAAACTGCCCATTACAGGGCTGAAGCCCCGGAGGACCCACCGCACATCATGCACATCTTTATGTGTGTCTTGTGTGGTCACTGTCCTAGAATTCCATTTTCGACAGAAAAAGATAGGCGGGAATGGGTACCAGTAGCAAAGTTGTAAAAAATAAATAAAAATAAAAAGAATCCCTCATTCTTTTTTTTTCTTTTCCTTTCTCCATTTCCTTCTTCTGGTATCTGTAGATTTATTCTCTTCCTCTTGCTCTTTTGTCTCGCATTTCTCCCTTTGGTAATGTCAAACCCTCCACGCCTGGCTACGACATACCGGTACTTGGTGGCGCGATTAGCGCAATATTGCACCTATTTGTTGGATGGCGGAGGGCTGTTGGTGGTAAGGGATACCCGAGTACGGTATTCCATAAAGGCGGTTCATCAATGCTAAAGGGGAAGGGTGAAATCTGGTTCAGCTTGGCTGGGTTACCGCTATCTTTGCAGATAGGATAAATCCTTCTCTGGGATGTTTCTCCTGTTTCGTGGGTTTTTTTTTGGGGGGTGGATGTATGAAAACATTTTTCCCAGCTCTGATACGATACTTGTACTGTATGGGGTGTATTCCTTCTTTTTCTCCCCTTCCTCTCCTTGTGCGGCGGGTCTTACTGTGGCTCAGGATAACGGTATCACTAAAGCTGAGAATGTTGTTTCCACTTATCCTTTTCCTCCTTCTCCTTCGCTATAATTAATCCCAAACAAAATATTATGCACATAAAGGACCCTCATACACACGGATATCAAACACACATATCAGTACCTACATACCTGCATATATTCATACATGAACTCACGCTCACAAATAACCCCCGTCATGGCACCTTGTTCACAAGGCAACACAAAGAGTAAAAATAAAATGAAAGTCCATTACGCTTCATTTTTGGCCCCCTGGAAGTGGGGACCATCACGCCCCCACTTCCTATCTCATCCATCATCATCGCCATCACCCTCATGCTCCTCTTCCTCCCTCCCAAAAAAAGAAGCCACAATCCTTGAAGCACCGGTCCACTGTTTTGGGTGCTGGGTTATCCTTCCTTCATCCATTTTCAATTAAAATGCGGGGAAAAGTAAGGGACATGGGAATGGGAATGGGACATGAACTAACTTAGCACGAGCCCGGCATCACACACCTCATGATAAATTTAGCTTGGGGGTTTTTTTCTTTCTTTCTTCCCCCAGCGGGTACAGCGGCGCTCCTGTGTTGGAAGTGTGGTATCATATCACGGGAGGTGGAGTACTCGAATCCTATGCTAGTGTTCCGTATGTGGAGTATGTATGAGTGCATGAGCGGTGTTGTGGGGCAGCCAGCCAGACACAGCCCCTGGACGATTATGAGATGCTGTTCCTCGTGTATGGTAAGGAAAGAATTGAGACAGATAGAGAGAGAAAGAAAGAAAAGAAAGAGAGGTATGAAAACTGAAAGTAAAAAAAAGTAAAAAAAAATAAAAAATAAAAAATAAAAAAAAGCCAGAAAAGTCATGTATGCACGGCACGAAGTTATGTATGTATGGTCAATTCTGGTACGGTTTACTCGTACAGTAGCTTCGTCGGTTATGCGGCCTTCCAGTAAATGACATTACTCGTAGTGAAGGTGAGTTGTAACTCATCATAGATCCTGGGGTATGATATCGTGGGGCCACCGTATCGTACAGCACGGGACAGCATCATACAGCGGCGGCGCTCTGAGCTGTATGTGTGCTGTTGCTTTGATGAGCTACGAATGGGACGAACATCTAAATAACTGGATCCAAGTGGAGCTACAGTACCGATACCGGATACAGCTGTAAAAGTGATGAAGAGGGAAGAAAGAAGAAGAAAAAAGAGAGAATACTGTAGCTCTCAACAATCATATTTCTCCTGCTTTTACCATATCGTGTTTGCTGTGCGTATGATATCCCAGATTGCTGAAACGGTAGGAAATTTTTTTGTGGGGCCCGTGTCACTTGTATTAGACAGTGTTTAAGACATGCTTAATAATAGGGTGGGATATCAGGTGATATCAAATGCGAAATAACAAGTAGGAAAGGAGCTGCGACACAGCATGAAGTTCTCCAGGAAAAACGAAAGATAAAGCTGAAGAAATAAAGAAAAAAAAGTGGAAAACCATAGAAATGGGAAGTAGATTTAGGTATTGTATGTAGGTAGTGCCTAGTGAAGTAATCAAACTGACAAAGACTAACAAGAGTGGGGAGAAGATGCAAATATGTTTGACAATACTTTTGAGTGCAAAATAAGCAGGAGACGTAGTAGGAATGCTTACAAAATGGGAGGTGGATGACGGTACTCTACATCACAGGAAAAAGTTTCTTGGAGAATTTAGTCGAATACTTGGCTGTTTTCCTCACATATCAAGTGGCTTTTTTCCTCCTGACATTACAATACACCGGTATGTAGTTCTCCGACTGCAAGTACATGAGACACGGAAATAATAACTGGAAAGTGTTTTGAGTGGCTTTCAGGATGACATCTTTGATTATTCTATGAGTGTATCTAATATTCCCTCTCCACCATTCATTAATGTCGTTATCCTCCTGACCAATAGCGTCTTACAAACTGTCGAACACAGGGCAGACCTCCCACCACTTCAGCAGCCCAGGAGATATTGTCCCGTCTCCCAAACTTTCCCTCCCGCCGTTTCCGCTTCCAGTAAATAGAAATCGTCATTGACCTGTTTTCTTCTTTTCTTTTCTTTTTTTCCCTCTACTCGAGTACCCTTTTTCTTTTCTCCGGTTGCCCTCAACCGCCCTCGTATCAAAACTCAATCAAACCGTCGGGGCCTTTCCCCGGGGCCGGGAGGAGGAGGCGGAGGAGGAGGGGGATGGTGGATGGTCATTGTTGGTCATTTGGCGCCGTTTCAAACATTCACACCCCCCCCCCTCGGAAACGAGTTCCAGAAGAAGGACGTCAGCGAATAGGGGAAACAACTTTCTCGTGACCTCTAGTGAACATTGCACCCCCTTCTTCTCCTTCTTCCTGGCTTGTTTATTTCGACATCACTCTCTCCAGGTTCCCCCTCTGGCCCCTGTTCTTCCACTTCTTTTCGAACCCCTCGCATAGTACGGACAAACAGAAAGGGAGCAGCTGACTTTGGTCAAAAACAAAAAGACTACTCGTGCTGGGCTTGCGCGTCAACGTTCCCCCTTCCGTTGCTACAGTTAACTGCTGCTATTACCACTGCGGATGTAAACTCCATTCCTATCCCACCCAAATTTTGGTTGTGGAAATGATCTGAGCACATTCGCTCAATTTATTACTAATATCCCCCTAGTCGCTCATTACGTTCTACCTCTGCCGATTCCGTAACAGAAATGGAAGCGAAAAAGAAGAAGGGATGAAGGAATGAGAGAAAAGAAAAGAAGAGAATGTACTTGTACGTACATGGAAAGAAAGATTTCTGGAAATAAAGTTTCGCAATCCCCTTTTTTCTCGTGCGGGAGTGGGACAGGACAGGACAGAGCTGAAGATGGTAGTAGCAGTGGCGTTTTGATCTCTTCGGCGTCGGGGTGATTATGAATCAATTGATGAGAATACTAGTATGGCTTGATAAGTTGAGCTGAAATGTTGTGAATGTTGGGGGCTGTTGTGCGAGGGAGAAGGAAAGTCGTCTTTTTTCTCCATTTTTGTGAAATCGAGTGATAAGTGTTGAAGGTAGTTTGGGGGCTTTTTTCCTGTTTGCTTGGCTTGGGAAACCCTACCGGTATGATATTCTGACTGGTTGGATCTGACTAATTACTTACTATTCGTACTCGAGTACCGGTACTCAAATGATGCTATAGTATGATATCACTTGTCAGATGCGGCTCTTTTGAATCTCCCATTGCGGCTGCTTTGCCGGTACTGTGGCTAAGATTTCAAAACATCCGTAAAACGTCACATCACATCCTCCTCCTCACAAATCTAAAATCATCTCGGGATCCTCCCACCCACCAAAAAAATAAATAAAAATCACCAAAGTCACCCTCATCACAAAAAAACCCCACTCATATATATGAAAAACGTTCCCCTCCTTTTCTCCCCCCCCGCATACCCACATACCTACCTATCGTACATATCTTATCATACCTAGATAAACAACATACCCTGTACAACATGCATTCCAAACCCCACGATCGCTCCCAAGTTAACAATTGTAACCAACTCCCCCCGGTCATCATCGGTCACCAAGATCGCTCTTTCCCATCCTCTTCATCGAAATCAAATATAATATATTATCGTAGCTGAGCATCTTCTCTTGCTTTGACGGGACCCCGCGGCCTACGCCTAACTACCACTCACCTGCGTCGGTTCTAAATGCACCTATCTACCTATGATACCTACATTGCGGGCAGGGCATTATCTATGTTCCCCCTCCCTGTTTATCTTTCGATTTCCCCGATTCCTTGCATGAGGGATAGATGAGGAGAAGGGTAAGGGTACACCCCACTTCTGTGAGGAGCGGAGGAGGAGGGCTTATTTTTTTGTGGGAGGTTGCTGTTTGGTTCTTCTGGGTACGTATTATATCGTATTGTAGGCATCGATGCCATGGGAAGTTATCGGTGGAGTTGGAGTGAAGTGGGTTGCGGTACCGGTAGTCATTTCGTAGTCTACCTAACGTTCTCTGCTGACGGGAGTGGAGGCTCTAATAGGGTCGGTAAGGTCCACTGATGGCCAGAATCTGTACTCAAGTATCGCCCGGTAGACTATCTACGGTATCTGGGGAAAAAATAATAATAGGTGATCAACAGCCTACCTACCTACCCTCTTGTGCTAGAACCCAAAGGGTGGAAATGTGTAACCCCTTGCCACAGAGTGGCTTGCATACAAACATTGGATCTATAATATCGAGATTCTAGGCTTCAAACCCCTCTCGTTGACTGCCCCTAGCTAATCGAAGAAATCGAGGAAAAAGTGGTTATATATGATATAGTACCGGCATCTCTATATCCATCTACGATATACAGGTACGGCGACAAATGTCATCGTCACACCAAAAATGGCCATTCTCACAACCATGTGACAACGCCGTTTTGACCTCCACTGATTATCTATTACATCAAGGAATTAGGAACAGGTCCAGACTTCGCAATGCCCAAGTTTTTTGGCTGGATCAGACCTATTTTGGCGAGCCTTTGGAAATCTGGATTCTCAAAATATGCATCATACCCTTTTCCATGGGACCCATAGCAAAAGTGAGGCTTGGCACGAACTTCTCGGCATCTTGGGCTTCTCTTGTTTGTTTGCACAAGGGCCAATTCACAACTAAACTTGACTGGGGAGACACTTGCTAAACCTCTGAGCTCCTAGCTGCCGGTGGGCGAATTTTTGTAATTATTGGCAATGAGGTTCTTGAAGTGCTGTCGGTTTAATTGAGGTCAGATTTTGCTTATACTGGTGCGTTCTCACCAGCATGATACTTTACCTGACCGACGATGGCTTACCATATGGTTTGTCCAAAAACCATACCAATTGATCTACCAAAAGCCCGAGAAACAACAAAAAAAAAAAAGAGTTAATTCCAACCCTGAAACTCAATCAATCCCAATAATACAATCCGATACGAATCCCACCCATCATCACCACATTCGACAATTCCATCTTCACCAACCCCCACCCCCACCGCTAGACAAACACGCGCATTATCATACCTTCACTTTAGACACATTGCCATTACGAATACCTTCCTTCCTTCCTTCGGACACGCCGTAAGTAAAAATATCATATCCAAGCTAAAACATTTACGCGGGATTTTCTACATACTTTTTACTTGAATTTGAATTTCCCCCCCTTTCAGATTACTCTTTTGTCATTGTCATTGCCATTCATCGAGTACGATATGATATTATTATAGGTTGATCTACCTACCCTATCGTTTCATCTGGTTTTCCCGTCCTCCCGTCCCGTCCCGTATCGTACCGTACCATCCATCCGCCCGTCCGCCCCCCGCAGGAACAGGCGAGAAAAAAAACAAAAAACAAAAACTCCGTCAGACAAGTTACTTGCTTTTCACTCATTCACTTCAACTTGACTTGACTCGGCGATTGATGAGAGTGGGGGTGAGAGGGAGGGAGGGGTTTCTTTCTTCTCTTTTGCTGTATAAGTACTGTACTTGCTGAAAGCTGCATTGATGGGGAGGGGGTTTTTTTTTTTTGTTTTGTTTGTTTAGTGTTACGTACTAGTACTAGTACTCTGTACCTATTGATTGGCCACCGCTGCTGGCCCATTCTGGTATTATATCGCTCATCCATTCATCGCCCTAGGTCAGCCCGGACCAGCTCTTTGGTCGTTTCATCATGCATGAAGGGCGGATAGATGGGATTTGATACTGTAGATTGATTGGGGGTGTGGGAGGCTTCTCACCGAAGTAACGGTCTGGAAAAGGCCTGCGGTCTGAAACTTGAGCAGGATTTAAGTTAATCTTGTCGTGTGCGAGGTCTACAGTGTTTCTCTTACGTTGCTTGCTCTATTGTCACTCCTACTAGTACAAGGGCGCGTAAACTCGACCGAAAGCTGCCTGACACCGAGTGGAATAAGGAAATGAGTACATAAAAAAGTTGCCAGGACAGCAAAATTACGAAAAAGTATGTGCATAGGAGTGGGAAGAGAAAAGTAACTGCAACTGTTGGACATAAAAAATATCGCAACAGCAGGAGCTGCTACACGTCTTTACTTGGCACCGCGAACCAATCCTTCAAAGTAGCTCCTAATATCAATCCCTCCCGCTCCCGCTCCCGTACCACTGGCACCGACCAACCCTGCCGCAGCGTCTGTCACCTTCTTTTCACCAGCCCTTCGAACCACAATCCCCTCCACTCCACCGTCAAGTCTCATCCAATTTACCCACCAGCCTTTTGTGCTTCGCACACTCCTTTCTCTTTCCGACATATCGCCTGCTGTTTCACTCAATATTTCCAAGATCAAGGCGTGAACATGGAAAGCATCTGCTCTAGTCCACCCGGCCCCAGCCCCGGGGTTGATAGGCTCTAGTGCTGGTTCGGGAATGGGCGGGAGGGTGCAATGAATCGTCCTTGTCTTTGGGTTGTACAAAATATCATAAGGCGGCTTGAGGATTGGGGATAATAAGCCTGGGACCTTGAGGGATAGCTTAAGTTCACCAAGGGGAGAAAATTTCAACATTGGCTCGTAGAGTGGTGCGAGCTGGTGATGTATGGTTCGATAAAATGATGGTGAGGTCAGATGTCGGGTTGAATTTTCAAATATGAAAGCGAGAATAAAAGGATGGTTCTGTGCAAAATGTACTTAGTAAGGAGGACGAGGGGGAGCTATGAGGGTAAATGAGGTATACCGCGTATATGACAATCCTGAGCTCTTCTAAGCCGGCTTGCTTAATAGTCGATGTCCTACTGGGACTTCTCTCAAGACCTTCATCTCGCGTAGTATCACTTTGAGCTTGCTCATCCGATTCATTTTTTGTGATGCTTCTTGAGGCCCAAATAGTTCTGCTTGTAATTCTTCCCCCAGATTCACTCTCGTCCAAATCTTCCACGTCCAAATCACCCATAAAACCAATTACAAATCTAGCTCTATTTGGATTTTCATCCCTTATCTTACTAGCAGGCCCGTCAGCTTCTTCGACTGCCTGGGGGTCCACAGCCTTCATTGGTGCAGGTGAGGGTGTGCGGGACGAGGGGGCAAGGGATGAGGTGGCAGAATCTGCGCCTCTGGTCCGAGTATCTTTCCCCGGCGCTGAACCTCCACTCCATCCAAATGTAAGCAAGTTCAATATTTTGGCATTGGTATTGCTAGGGCTTTGCTTTTTGTTGGATAACTCTTGTGCCATCTGGGAGGAGGTTTCAGCTGCTCTTCCTTGGGTTCCTCCGTCTTTGACAGGCTCATCTATGGCCACGCTGGCGGTTGGCCCCGAGGAGGATGACGCGGCGTGCAATTCTGTCCTTGCAGGTCTGGCAGCTGAAGTGTTTGTTTGTGAAGGGCTCCCTACGGAATCACCTTTGGTTGGTGCCTTGGGCCTGTTACGTTTTTTTTTTAGCCGAGAACTCGCACTTGATCGAGAAAAAGATTCATCGCCATATTGATAGAGCTCGCTCAAGTAAGTAGCTACATCCTGTATGGACTGGCTCTCCAGCGCCCCCGTACCAGGAAGAATGCACCCATCTTGTGGCATAATGAAAGCTGGCCCTTGCTGGCCTTTTTGGGAAGGGGTCGATGGAGTTGGAAGCTTGTTTGAGCTGTTCCAAAACCAGAAACCGCTGTGGCCCTCACTCCCTTTGCCCTTTTTGTTCTCTTCCGGAGGCTCCCCAAACCTGGAGGCTACTAAGTCCACTAATCCTTTTGGTTTCTCTTTATCAGCCCATCCCTTTAGGAAATCTCTTTCTTTACTCCCCATTTCTTTACCTGGCCTCCCGCCAGCCATCTTTATACCTCCACCACCACCCAGCATTCCCGTTGCCGGAGACGCATGAAGCATCACCTCCCATCTTCCCCATGCCCAACGTAGCCAGAACTTCTCGAGTCGTTTACAGAATGCTGATCTCCCGAGACGACCAAAATTTGTGGCAAAGGAGCCATAATGAAAGTGAAATTGGTCGTAAGCTTGCCGGATATCAGCCAGCAAAAGTGCTGGGGGGGAAACTTCCTGAGAAGTATACTTGATTGTAGGAGGGTATGTGGAGGGATTATGGATGACTGTCAGATCAATTTGCTATAAATTGGTTAGATCGGGTGGCTATGTGTAATAACGGGGTTGAGAAGGGGGTTGCGCGGGAGGGGTGTAGAGAGAAAAGACCAACAGCTAGAATCCACCAACCAGGTTCCTCGATCTCCAGAGTAACTATCCTAGACTTCTCTGTCTCGACAGAACTGAGATTTTGGGTCCTAGAAAAGCCTCTGGCACGCGTAGAAGCTCAAACGTTAGTTGCGAGTAGAGCCCAACGATGGAAGCAGATACCTTAGCTTACCGGGCAAACTCCACAACGCCCTGGGCCAGTCCTATCTGACGCAATCTATCGTTGGCTGTTATGGCATTTCCGCGTCGGGAAGTATAGAATACGATCTGATCATGAACAGTTTCGTCTGTCGGGCCAAGCGATGGGTTGTAGATAGCAAGTGAGGATAGGGTGGCGGGGGAGATAGTTGGAACGAGCGACGAGGGAGGAGGAAGGGGAACTGGGGGAGGATTGGGGGGATTCGAGGAAGAGGAGGTCATGGGAGAGGGTAGCGCATTTGGGGGTTTATAGAAGGATTAAGGTAGCGCCCTCGAGCGAGGAAGTATTGGAGGACGGGGTTCGAGCTTTGGTATGGTTATTGAGGTGATAATGGCAGTGAAGTTGATATCGGGTGGCTTGTGATATGACCGCGGTGTTGCACGAGCGGGTTGGTATCATACGGTACCTGGTTGGGGTCGTCATTCTGGCAGGCAAGCGCCACATATCAAAGAAATGGCAAGGCGCCAGCATTCTTGTGTTGAATCCATGGATGTGGCTGAGCGCTTTGCTGTCCCACCATCATAATACTTCAAACCCCAGTGCCATAGTTTCGACATCGTCGAATATTGTCTTGGGCTGAAAAAGAGGGTCCCGGGCCATAAAAATAAATTCGGGCCTCTAGTGCTGCCGTATACACTTCTGAGTCTATTCGCCCTCTTCAACTCGATGCGATCTCTTCTTAGGTCGCTGGTTTCTTCCGGCGGACACACTCATTATGGTGGCCGTCTACATTCGTTATTTTCGGGACCCTTCCCTATTTGTTGGCGACAGACTTCGCCTGTTCATTACCGCTCCGTTTCTACAGAGTCTCCTCCTACGCGAGAACCACTAAGTATCCTCTTCTTTGGGTCGGACCATTTCAGTGCAACCTCACTCAAGGCCCTTCACGATGAGCACCTTTCGAATCGCGATCTTATCCGCTCAATAGATGTTCTTACTCTCGAAGACAGAAGGTCTGGCCGTGGAATGAAGACTATAAGAGAGGGTTCGCCAATTGAGTCCTACCGCTCGTTTTAAGTATGGATACTGATTAATTATTGCGGAGGTGATAGTTCCGGTTAAATCTCTGGCCAAGTCTCTTTCTCTCCCTCGTCATGAGGTTTATAATTTTGAGAGCGATTGGAATGTATTTGATCCCTACCAATTTCATCTTTTACTTTATGGTTGTTTTGGTTTATTCGATGGGCTTAAGCGTGAAGGCTCACCGTGAAAGAGCTTCCAGACAATATGTTCGGCGAGAAGATCAACATGTTGATCGCCGTCTCCTTTGGCCTCTTCATACCCGCTCGATTAATCGAAGACTCGAAGTACGGTGGACTAAACGTCCACCCTTCACTACTTCCTATGTAAGCTCACACTAGAAATTGACCAACTTACCGGTAGCTGTTTTTAACGCAAGTTATCAAGGTACCGCGGTGCGGCTCCAATCTATCATACTCTCCTCGACCAACAGCCCATAGCCGGCGTTAGCGTCCAGACCCTACACCCGACGAAATTCGATCGCGGGGATATCCTTCTACAGACCGATCCACCAATCAAGGTTCCTCCTAAGACCCAGTATCAAGCCCTCCACGACATACTTGCCATCCATGGAGCGGAATTACTTGTAGAAACGCTCCGTCGAGGGCTATTTGTCCCCCCACTCAACCCAATAAAGAGCAATTACAAACCTTCACTTGCGCCTAAAATGGACCCAGATATCCATGCAAGGATCGACTGGAGATCGCAGGATGCAGAAGAACTAGAAAGGCGCTGGGGCGTGTTTAATACATTGTGGTGTAAACTTTCTTCCGTCGAAGACCCAGAAATTGAGCGAAGGAAGCGTGCCATATTGTCTGGTGTGGGCGTTTTTAAGCGTCCAGAGGAGGGGACGGAGGAGGGGACGGAGGAAACAGAGACCCAGCCTGGCACCTTCCAACACCTGACAGTAAGAAACGGCGAGGATTCGTACGAAACCATGATTGTAAAGTGCAAGAAGGGAGGAGGGTGGATTAGTGTTGGAGGGGTTAAAATTGAGGGGAAGAGGCATGTGAATGCGGGAGAGTGGGCAAGGAGTATTCTTGCGCAGAAGGGCAAAGGTAGCAAAATATTTGCTTGAAGCGGCCCTTGGAACATGGGCGGATGCTCTCCGGTGAGTGGGAACTAGTAAAGGCTTGTTATATACCGTAACTCTCTCCCTGCACTCTTAGGCTAGGTAGTTTAAATTGGGAACCCTGGGCCCCTGTGCGGCATGCCCAGGTGGGCCGCTTTGGTGATTGCCATTCTTATTAAGAACCTTTGATCACAATAAGTCACTCGATTAATATAATGGGTGGATTTTTTGATTTACACCTTGCTCCCCGGCATTGTATAGCCCTGAACCGAAGCCCATCTCAAGGCCTGTATGACCTGCCGAATCAGTGTTCAATAAAGGCCAACCTTCCTTTTCATTGATAAGTTCTTAGTGTGCCTATAAACTGCACAGACAATTAATCCTACCCGTCTCTCGATATGGTGAGTGTAACCGGATTGAACCCTACAGGACCGAGCATCTCCAAGAAACGACCTATGGAGCCGCTTATACGCGTATCGTACAATGGATCCAGCCCTAGCAACCATCTGGGAGGTTTGGCGGCCTAGTAGGTATAGCACTATAGACTGCTAAGAAAGTCGGATAGGGCGGGGCTATGCTTTAAAGCTTACTTATTCCTAGAGTATTAAATTTTAATGATGGGAATTTCGGGTAAGGGCGATAGGCCAGAGTGGATGGGGCAATTTCCCGGTCAAATTAGCTGTACTACAGGAGGCCATAGTAGACTATCCGCTTCTACCGAAGCCGGCGGAGGGGTGTAGAGATCTGCTTGGATCTATGGGACAAGCAAGCAAGCGTGACGGATTAGTGACAACAGGCGCAAGCAGTTGAAATGTAGGTTGCCAGGAACTCGAGGCACTCGTATGCCTAGGCAGAATCTTAACTTCTTCGCCTTTCACTGTCTTTCCTATAGCTCCTATTCTATATAGGAGGTGTATTAGTTCAGGCTGAATTCAGACTACCTCGTGATCATCAGACAAATACTGATAGACGTTCATTTGCCCCCCTTGTCATCATAATAAATCACTCGCTTCAAAAAAGAGTATGATATAAGAGCATAACTAGGGCTGCCAAACAGGCCTCGCAGACTGGGGCTCTTAGCGACAACCCCAGTGAGTTTCCCCGGAAGCATGTAGGCTCCATATTCTATAATCAGACATCAAAAAAGCCTATAATATAGCCAGTTCTCTTCCTTCCTCGTCTTTCAGCCCAATGTTCTAGACAATATCCTCATTAAGCTAGAGGACCATAGATCGCCGTCAGCACTGCCTCTAGAAGGAACAGGCTGCCCCGTTTCAAACGCCGAGCGTGTACTGTGAGTCTCCCCTGTCTGTGCAGCTGTCGGACCAGTTCTGTATCGCGAGGGGAACAATCACGACGGATGCATCCGTGCTAGGCGATATCATGGCGACTTACCATAGGGCCAGCTGTGATGATGGGCTGCATACACCTCGGTATTTTAGGGAAGTGGCATAATCCCCCTGCAAAAGACTATACCCCAAGTTAACCTTTGTCCCGATTTTTATGCTCTGCTCTCCGTGCTTGGTGGGCTGCTGTGGCTTATAAGTAGATGGATTGGACATCTGGCTCTTGGATAGCCGGTTCTAGGTGCGGGTAATGGAATCTTTTGAAAGTGTAGAAGTGAAATCACTCTGCTGATAGATACTAGAGCAGGAATTTCCTAGACATAAGATAAAGGTTAACGATGAAGTTGTACTCGTACTTCTATTAACAAACCTAATGGGTGATTTGCGCAGGAATCACCTACTTGATGACCCAGAATAGCACAATAGTCATTCCTGTGTATTATAAAGTACTGTCGGTGCAGATCCTATATTCACCCGATCACTATGGAATAATATCCTAATTTAATACACCACCATACGAGACCAGATCGCTATCGACCATAGAAACCAAGAGAACGCTGTAAGTGGAGTAAAAACTAGTAGATAATGTTACGATACCTGAAATACCTACACCTCAGCATAGATTATCCGATAGTGCGCCGAACACGATAAGGTGGTGAGAGCCACCACGACTTTTGGAGGAAATATCTCCCCTGACCTGAAAATGAAACAAGCCCATTTATTCGTGCTGTTTGCCGCCCTAATCCTAATCCTACTTGGTATTACACCTAGTAGGAAGTCTACCATAAAAACTAAACTCGACTGAATTAGTAACCCGACACCTACTCGATCACAGCCCCTCAAGTTATATTGGAAAACAGACCCTATGCATACAAATTTGGCCTAATAGACCGGAAGAGGAGAAGACCATTGGTCCATAAATCGTTAACTGTGTTTATATATACATACAGGCATGATTTCACCAGGAGGATATCATATCTCGTCTCACGTCCACAGACAAGAGGGGCTTTACTTCTCCAGCCTACGTCAGATCAATTGCATTACAACAAGGACTAGATTCCCAATTCCATACCCCTCTCAAATCCTGACAGCGGAGGGGAACTTAGTGCTCAAGACGGGGAAGTGAATCAGTCGGAACGTACGGAAAAAACGGGGGGGGAAGATGTTCTCAAGTGACATGCAACAGGTAGGTCAAGGAAACCCGAAAGAGGAGGAAGAAAAGTTTCAGGTAGAGCAGAATGTTACTATAATAGTTTCATCCATTTTGTGAACCAAATTTGGAGGCTTGATTTTCCCCCGACTTTTATTCTCTTCCGAAACTCCCACAGCGAGGATTTGAACGATATTCACATACAAAGTCATCAATCCTTACTTCGGGCCCTCTTGTGCAAGACGTCACCGTCACTGTGCCAGTCCAGCGTAAGCGCCCCCACGAGCACCTCTATTCAAAACAAAATCACGAGTGACTTCCTATGACTTTGCCTCCCAAACTCTCCTTAGAATGATATTATCGTATAAAAACAAACACCCGTTATGAAACCCTTCCCAACCACATTGCGAACTCAACAACAGTAGCCCAGGCCTCAAACAAGACTTCATCTAACCAATAAATCAGCCAATCAATTACCCCCTCCAAACCACCACCGCAATTACTAAATGCTTACAATTAATCTAACATACATACAAATTTTTTTCAAACTCCAGCCAGAACCAACGCCCAAACTAGTAAGCAAGCAAAAAATCAAAAGCATCGCTAAGCAAACACCCCCATTCTACCACTCTACTTTATAACCACCGCCGCGGGGTAGGCCTACCCCCTGTTCACGTTCGGCTGAGCACCAAGCACCCATCCTAATCCACTCGCAAGCCCACTAGTCACCATCCCAGAGACCATATCCCGCTTTCTGGTCCTCTGTTCTTCCGCTGCTGCTGCTGCTGCGTCGTCTCCGGGAGGAACAACATCCTCACGAGCAGTGGACAATGGAAAAGCAGTCCCCCGAAGAGCCTTTGCAGCGCCTGCCGCGACGGCGAATAATCCCATTGGTGTTTCATCACCCCCCCTCCTGGATACGGAGGTAGCAGTGTTGGTCTTTTCTCCACTATTGTTATAACTCCAGTACGCTTCTTGCTTCTCTTCCTCCTCCTCCTCTTCTTTTAAGCCAGCCAGCATTTCCTCCTCGCATCTGCGCCATGAGGCAAGGACCTCCGCCAGTGCAGACGGAGGGCAGAAACGTAACGCCTGAGCGAGAAGCTCCATTCTCATTTCCACCGTTCTAAGAGCTTTCCCGCCAAAGGCTGCCGTTTCACCGACTAGAGCTGCATATGGAGATCTATATCTTCCAGCCTGGAAACATGCTCTCCAGATCATGTCCGCGACGTCTTCGTCCACATTCTGCTCGTTTTCAGCGACTATGACAACAAGGCGGTTCATTCCAAGGGAGTATGCTGTCTCGAAGTCGCCCTCGGAAAGGGCGGCTTCAATGCACATTCCTATTACTCGGGCGTCGGTTTTCTTACCGCCGTCGCTTCCGGTGGTGCCGAAGCAGAGATCTCGGGCGATTGTTACGAGGGTTTCTGCCTGGGCGAAACTCTTCGGGTTTGAGTCCAGGAGGCGGGCAGCAAGTGAAACTGGGTCACTGTGGATCCGGATCTGCACTGGCAGTAACGGGGTGCCGGGCGTGAGTGTTAACGAATAGTGGGATAGCGCATGCGTCGCATTAGTCAACCGATATGCGCGTTCAAGGGCAGTCGATTTGGATGTATGAGGGTATAATATTTGAAGACTAATAGTATTAGTTTAACCCACAAAAAACAAGATAGAGGCAACGGAAAACATACGCGGCAAGGGCGTTTTTCATGCTACCTCGAGTCTTATTTCCATTGCTCGCATTATCGTAAAATCCTTGGAACGCATCCAGAATTCCTGTCTCTACATCGTCCTTTCCGAGGCTTCCATTCCGTCCATTGACATAAATCTCTTTGACCAAATCAAACTTTGTAGCCGCTAGCATAGCACTAAGTAGAACCTTCTCTACCTCTTTGGCTGTCAGCTTGTCAAAAATCTTGGCCTTCGTCTGCAACCATTTAACACTATCCCTCGTTCTTCTCCACTCTTCATCACTCCGCCTGGCCCAGTTAGGGCCATTCCGGACATGACCCACAAGCAACGCTTCCTGATCCTCACGGGAGCCTTCCAACCTGATTTCCGCAACGTTCGCCAGGGGGGCCGATAAGACCTCAGCTGATGATATTAACACGGCCAAAAGCTGCAGAGAAGCTTCATTAGGGGTCGTCAATGGATTCGCCTTGTCAAACGGATCCCCAAACTTCCCCGGAAGCTTCTGATCCTTGGATCCCTGGCTCTCATTAATGTACTTTGAGCACCTCCGATGAATCGCACGCATCCCCTCCCACGCTGAGTGTTCTGTCTCTCGGCACAGATAGCAGCCAGCAATTGAAAGCCTAGCATACTCTTCTGCCAGCCCCTGGTCTTCCACCGGCCCATCCCACTTCGTAACAACCTCGACGAAATCACCCCAATTCCCACCAGTAATTTTAAACTTCAGCCACTCCCAAACAACCTCCCACCCCTCACGATCTTTTTTTTTAGCACCCAAATAAGGCCCCACAAGTCTCTCTAAATCATTAACAACCTGACGACCTCCACACCGAGCCAACAGCAACCTAATCCCAACCCGTGCCTCGAACCTTTCAAAGACCTCCAACCTTCCGCTCTCATCCTCAGCCTCCTCCCCTGCTCCCACATCTTCACTAGCATAGTCATACGTCAGCCTTGCCAAAATATCAACGATACCCTCGAGGTACTCGTCTATGCCCGTAACCACCCCAACAAAGGGTGACAATAGCTGGATAACGGTCGACAGCGCGCCCGTTTCCCGATCGATATTCCGCGCCCGGCAGACCAAGTAGGACAATAACACGCCCTCGTCAGACGCCCTCCCGTTCTCAAGTAGCGTGAGCGTTGGCAGCTCTTTCAGCCGCTTGTTTGCTGTCTTCTCCGAGATTTTCGATACGGGGGCAGTATCCACCTCCGTAGCAGTCTCCCCGGATTCGCCTTTGATTAAGGGTACGTACAAATCTGGCTTCGTTGTTTCTGGCAGGCACAGAAGCACACGCAATTGAACCTCTTTAGAAAACGTGGATGGGTGAAGGGAGAACAAACTTCGGAGGGGTTTGAGCTCGGCGGAGGAGGCATAGTGAGCGGCGAGGATTATCAATTTAGCTGCTGAGAGCTCGGATGCAGGCCTTAGATTCGACGTCGGCATTTTTTTCTTGTGGTTTTCCGGGATCTATGAGGAGACGTCGCGGGGCTGGGAAACAAAGGAATGGGTTTGACTGTACCGGTATTGAACACGGTGTCGTATAGACGAAACATGTTTGGAGAACGTGGCTCCGTCACTAAATCCCCGGGCCTTGGCATTCGTCATGACACATGTACTCTCACTCGGTTTTAGGTTTATCGTGCTGATGCAGGACAGTGCCGATAGCCGATAGTAAGTTAAGAACTGTTATAGTAGATTAACTTGTGGCGAAGCGAGTCCACGCCCATACAGCTTTTATAGGACAGGGATTATTTGTATGGCATTCTCACTATGCCGTAGACTCGCTATGCCGTGGAACACGGTAGGTACTTGTACTTACACCGTAGCCCCCGTATCCTAGAAAACCTTAAATGCTAAATGTTAAGAGAAGATACTATGCATCAATTACCTCCCCTCATCCAGCATACCCGTATTCCACCAGAAAGACGCCGCTAGCTACATGATATATTACATACACAAGAAGTGTGTGAAAAGCGCACAAAAACTCTCCTTCTCAGCCGACCTGACCTGGCTATGAAAGAGATGAAAAATGGAAAAACCAACCTATTCCCAGAGAAAAAAACTAGCTCTCAGACCATGAACGCCAAACTGGAGAAATGGTACAATGCCACCTAGAGTAGGATCCAAAAAAGAACCACGGCGTGATGTACGGAAAACATACCCTTGTAGTGCAGTGAAAGTGAGGTGAAATCACTGCGCTCGGCTTCTCCGTGTTAAATCCGAATTTCCATCCAAGAAATGAAAATAACCTCCTGAGAAGATAGTAGGGGTAGAGAGGAAGTTGAAAAACATAAGAAAAACACTTAGAAAGGGAAATTGAAACACTGCCTCTGAAAACACACCTTCTCGGACTATAAAAGATGAATATAAAGGGGGGAAAAGAGGGGACAAGGCCCTTATTCATTTCTCAGGTGTATGGCCTTCTAAGCAACCGAGTCGACTTTTCGTTTTATGAATTCATAAGTGCTCCAGAATACCGAATTTACTATGCAAGTCCGAGCCATAGAAACACCAAGCCCTCGATACCTACGATATGTTAGCTAAGGGCTCAGGCCAATGATAATCCCAGCGGATTTGGACTAGCTTGGTAGATATGTAAATGGTCTTACATTCTTCTATTAAAAAACCGAAAAGGCCTTTTGGGAAGAGCCTCTCCTGGCCGATGGGTAAGGATGTCTCGTTGATATATTGACTTCGCAGAGTCGATTGGGTACACCTGGCGATTGTTTCATTAGCAGAAGGCCACGCGATGCAAAGGATACGTGCAGTACTAACTAGAACCCAGCTGAGGAGACCACATAAGCCCCCAGAAGTTGCAATAGCCAGAGGCCCAGCACCACTCGAAGAGGTAAATAACTGTTTCCCACCCTCATAGAACTGATAACCTAGTTAGTTCATAAAAAGCAGCTACAAAGGAAGTTAAGAGGTCCACATACGCTAAAGTACATAGCAGTGCCAAGTGTGTCGCGGACTTTTCTCGTGGGTCAGTATAATTTACCGCTGGCAGGGAAGTCTACAGACAAATCTATAACTCACTAAAATGTAGATGAAATCCGGAATACAACCCCCCGAAACCTCGATTTTGGACAATGCTTTTGGCACTCTGGAAAGTCCCCTTGGGCTCGTATCTGGCAAGGCGGCTAGCATCGGCCATACTCCCCATTCGTGACCGGGCCATTAACAGTTCAATCTGTGATGACAATTTCGTGAACTCAAATGGGCCTATGTCACAAGCTCTTGTTAGCATCCTAGCCCGCCCAGAAAAATAGTTCTCATGGCTCTAGCAGAGAAAGAGCAAAGTCACTTACATGCAATGACGGTGATTGCTCCACCGGCGACGGCCCCACTCAAGAACCAGTATAATGGATTGAGCGGCTTGTAAGAAGTGTTAGGAGGAGAAATCGCATTCTTGCCGAAAACTGGCTGGAGAATTCCGGAAAGCGTAACTTTGGATTTGGAGTATATCGAAAATGAGACCGTCCGAACAAGCGTTACTGAGGCCAAAGGTGAAAGACTTCCTTTAAGATAAGGGATTAGTTAGAAATTGGGCTCAAAAGCTGCAGCAATCGAATTTAAGCAGGGATGAGCATCGCATACCACGCCAAAAACCTTTTGTCCCTTCCGTTTTATGTGTTTGAGCGACGCAGTCCCAGAAATTTCGAAATTTGTACCTAAAGAATGTTAGAGGGTAGATTGCATCATAAGATAGAGTGTTTAAGTTCCAAGAGAAGCTTCAAATGCTCTATTAGGGTAATATCCACTGGTGAGAAGTACTTACGTTTGCATGCGAGTCTTTATCGAATCAAGGGGAAACTAACGGGAAGCAACAAGATATCTCAGCATCCGACAGCCCTAATCGTCACTCGTATCTCGGGAAACCAGGAGAAACCGGAAAAACTTACAGCAATAAAAGTGGAAACACAGCTACTAGCACTCGCCGCGACCTCTGTCCGATACTTCTTCACGAACAACTCGCTGCCCGTCAGAATTCTTTGAGGTCTTCTCATCACCAAACCCCTCCCACCACCGCCACCTCCACCGATAGGCGCGGGCTCGTCTTTAGCAACCGCGCCTGGTGGGTTCAGGGTCGCCCTTTCACCAGGCATGGCGCGAATTTCTCGAGGGAAGTGTGAATGTGGGGAAATCAGTGGAAAGGGGGCTTAACAGATAACGAGTTCAAAAGTAGAAGCCGAGTTTCAAAATAGGAATAAATAAATAACTAAATAAATAAATAAATAAAACGGAATAAAAATGAGATAAGGATTTCAACAAGCCAAGCAAAAAGAAGGTAATTGAGGTCAGATTAGTGTTCTGTCTTCAGAAAAAAGCGGTAAACCACTCAAGATATCGTCCATTGAGTTCCCACGCTCCGTTTTTCGCAAATAAATTTCCGCGGGGGCCGTTGGAACAAATTTGGTTGTTGAGGGAGCTTCCGTGTGGGTTGATGTCAATGGTGGGGTTTTTGTTGTCGCGGGGGTTGAAGAGTGGGACTATGGGAGGTTGATGCATAAACCAGAACTATGCATAAATGGGGCCTGTCTCACACTTTTTTTCTTTTCTCTTTATGTTCGGCCAGACATCGGCTAAGTTAAGGATCCAAGCTGGTTTTTCTTGCACTGTAAGTCCGGGCTCTATGGATCGATCCATGAACCGCTCTCCTTTAATCCTATGATGGAGCACATATTGCGATATATTTTTATTCACTGCGCTGAAGCAGCATCACTCTGATAACTGCAGCAGCAGGGGACTGACACTCATCCACACACACACAAAAACACGCACCGGTAATACATGGTCTTCGGCATTCGGGTGTGATACTACCTCACTTATTCGTTCATTTATTCATGAGAGTGTCTGTTATGATACACTGAGAAGGCCTTGGAGAACATGTTGATCATCGATAAAAGAATACGCTTACGGCAATCTTGCCGGACTATAGCTGGGGGGGGGGCTGGCGGGAGGGGGAGGGGGAAAATTAACCAACTTAATTGGATCCCACATTCCGCAAGGAAAGCACAGTACCAATAGTGGTAGTTATCCATCGTTTCAGAGTGCTTAAAGGGTTCAAAGAGCACCCCCCGCTTGTTCTCAAATTCACAAAATCACTGGGAGAAGATCCGAAAGTATGGTTGAATGATTTAACAGCAAAGTTATCACCTATCACCATGCACAGCCCTCATCCCCGGTTCCCTCCCATTAAGAAATATATCATTGCTTACAACACCAGTTAATCCCCATTCACTTCACTCGAGACGTACACTCACCCCTCAACAACTGCCGCTCAACTCCGACTTACAGGATCTACAAGAAGATACCAGCAATTGCCATAACACCAGCCAAGGCACCATAGGTACCAGCAGGTGTAAGGGCAAGTGCGGCATTGGTGGAACCAGAGCCAGAGGGTGACGAGCTGGAGGAAGACGGTGCCTTGGTGGTAGTCGGAGATCCAGAACCAGTAGGCTTTGAAGAGGCTGCGGTAGAACTGCCCGTACCAGAAGTTGAAGTGGCGGTGTTTGTCAAAGAAGACGCGGAAGAAGCTGCTGCTGCTGCATTACAGAAGGAGGTAACGCTGCTCTTAACACCGGACGAGTCTATCCATGTTCCTCTCGCGTCAGAAATCATATTTTAAACGCGATAAGGACGTGAAAAATCGCAGGAAACCTACTCTTATCGTTGGGGCAGTTGTTATAGCAGGTCAAGAGGTTCGTGTACGCAGTGCACATACAGGCGTAATCGTTGCCAACTACACATTTCAGGTCAGGGTTTGCGTAGTTAAGCTTGAAGTTGTATGAACTTACCGCAGGCAGTAATGGTGGGAGCGTACTGGGAAACACAAGTCTCTATAGGAATATTAGCTCTCTGTTTCTCCCGGATGTAAGTCGTAGTTCCTGCTACAGACCAACAATGCTATCCACGTGTTAGCTATATAAAATTTGACCCAACAACCAGATAAAAATAAAAATAAAAGAAACTTACGTGTGAGCATCACAACTGGGATCGACTTGAAAGGACTGAGCAGAGACAAAGCCAGCAAGGGCGAGAGTGAGGGCGAGAGTGGAGCGAATTTCGAATAGCATTGTGGGTATTGATTGAGAAGTACTGATATTAAGGGGTAGCAATTGTTTATAAAAAAAAATTATAGACTAGGAAGCGAACGTGTACACAAACGATTAGTGCACTGGGTATCAGCGAACGACAAAGAGGGACCAGCAAAAAAACGATCGTGAAGGGGCAATGGTGAGGAAGGAAAGGAAGAGAAGGAGGAGAAAGGGGGGGAAAGTCAGAAATAAAGGTAGAAGAGGAAGAAGAAGGGATAGAAAGAAAGCACGGGGGAATCTGGTGGCTATTCCTGGGTCCGGGAGTCCCGCGTACTGTTTTGGAAGATACCAAGAACGAGCTAAGTCAAATCATTCCTGTGGGGTGGGCAGCCAGCCAGCCAGCCAGCCGAGAGACAGCAAATTTTTTGCTTTGTATCGTGCGAATTTTCAATTCGACCCACTGCCTATTCGTAAGGAGAGTATGATACTCGTATGACCCCACACGCACCCCAAACAGAGACCACAAATTGCCCGTTTAGTATTTAAAAAGGTGTTTGAATTTGAATTCATCTTCAGGTGAACGTGGTGAGAGGGATTGCGGTGTGTTGTGCTTGAACTAAATACCGGTACTGAGTGGATTGCCAAAGCCAGACGAGCAGCTGGTCTGAGATCGTGCCGTATTTCGCTCCTAACGAGCCAATCAAACGCCACCCCTTACCTCTAGGGTGCGACGGGAGATGAAGGATCTCCAGCATAAGTATTTAATACACAACTGAGTCAATAACAGGGGTCCCCATACGATACTCTAGTACTGTAGACTATTTAGTACGGTAACAGTTGATGCCAGCATCCCTCCTCCACAAACCTTAGCTCTGGGGTGGGAGGATGAACACAATAATGCTCCCTTAGAAACATCACATCCGACTCGCACCATTCGTGAAAACCGAACCCACAGATCCCATCTCAATTTTGTCCAGAGTAAGATTGTTATAGACAGGAATTGCAAGCCCAATCGCTCTGGCCAGACATGCGACAATAAAAAACAAATTCCGAAAGAACAGGCAACAAAAAGGAAGGAAACAGAAAAGAGAGCAAAAAAACAAAAACAACCCATCCTCCCTACCGAATATCGACGCCTTGGTGTAAATAAGATCCAAGCTTCCATCCCTTAGTTGCAAATTGAGCCTGCTACTACTACATAATAACATCCCCTCCAACCCATCTGTGCAGAAAGTCTTGTTAACCCTTCGCTTTCCTCTACAAACACCTTGAAATTTCTTCACATAATGTAAACTTTATCATTCCCCCCTTTTCCCATCAACAGCAAGAAGAGAAAGTTACTAGTGTGCAGAGCCACAGTATTCGCATGATACCATCCACCGACTATTACCGCAAAAGAGCCCGTTCAGAAAAAGGGACAGAACAAGGCAAGAGCCATGAGAAATGAAATGACAGGAAATGCAAAGGTGGAAGCATGGGCGAGTGGACTATTCTTGCCCAAATCCCATTGTCTCCTCCACCGCCAACGACAACTTTTGATTCAGAACATCAAAGCTCTTATATGGAGGGAGGTCTAATCGATTGAAACTGTTCGAAGAAAGTTAGAATATTAGTTAAAAATCCTGATAGTAGATACTTATTGACATAAGATCCAAGGGTGCCCCAAACTTACCATGTGTGGGATTTTGGCAGCTGACCAATGTCCCCCGCCTTCTCAATTGTAAAACGACGGGGCCCATCACTACCCTGCAAATCCTTGAAACCGTTGACTGGAATACGTGAGGTACCAGTGGTGAACTGGAGTAACCTCGATTTCTGTTCAGCATCCCAACTCCGGACACACTATAAAAACAATACTAAGTTAGTAGACACCTCATGAATAGGGAACTACGAGAACATGCCTTCCAGAAATTCGCAATAACGTCATCACTCTCTGTGTATCCTCTATAGTCCGTGTGCTTCTTCCAGTCTTCAACATCGATATCGGCAATACCTCCAATCAACAACTCCAGCTCCCGCTCATCGAAAACGTTTATCAAGTCAGCTGGTATCAGGTCGTGGAAACCGTCGACAAAGGCTTTGAACTGCTCCTGCACTCGCTTCTCAATACGCCAGCCAGTGACAAGGCTGTAAGGGAGAGAAGAGAACTGGTCAGCATGGGCCTATAATAATAATAATTTAGAACCAACATACTCAACATATTCCCTCTTGTTATCGTTTGTGACCTCGATATTTTGGCCATTGGGCTTCAAGTCGATAGTCACGGTCTCACCAAATCTGCTGTCTTCTGTTGAGAAAGTAAGATCTAAGATGTCGGTGATGTCGTTCTCTCTATAATTCAAAACGAAATTAAACCATGTCTGACGGCGGGAGGTATAAAGAATTGGGACACATACAACATCCAGGTCAAATTCCTGTGGAAATCGGCGTCAACGCCTTCCATGTCAGCTAAGACAACCTTCTTCTTCAATATCATCTTATAGAATGCGCCGATAAAGAATGCATCGAGGAAGCGTCTATGGAAAATGGCCAAACCGACTACTCGTCCAATAAACCTGAAATAGTTAAGATGCTCCGGGTTGATTCCAGAGTGAGGGTTTATTTGAAGGGTGTAATTGTCATGGGCAGAATACTCAAACAGGCAATAGAAAGGATTGAACATTTCGTGCGAGAGCAAGAAGAAGAACTCTCTACACACCCGTTAGCCGTGAGAAAAGCGCTAAGGAGAAAGGATCCCATACCTTGATAACCCACCATAATCCAAACCATCCTCACCATCAAATTTGACCATGAGCCGCTTCTTGAGGTCATTGGGCGTTTGTCGCATAATCTCCGCATATGAGTCCTCGAAAATGTGGTTCCTACGAACCTTAACGTGACACTGGCCAGAGAGGATACGAAGCGCAGGCTGTGAGCGGAAGTAGATAAGCTTCCTCCTAAAGTCGCGCTTATATTGGGGAACATTCTGATCAAGCGATGACGGGAGCCGTGGGTCATCCCAAGTTGTCGTTTTAGTATTGTGGTCCACGAAATACACCCTTGCGGTGTTGGTCAATCTCATTTCCCATCCACTAGGTAGAGGGCCCAGCTGCGAAACGGGGAGGTTTTGAATGTTTGGTGCGCCTGTATTATTTCCGTACATGCGAATATATTGTTGCCTCCTTGGGTCTACCCATGTTGTTGTACGAGTATTATGATCCACATAGTACGACCTGCCCTCCGGCGTATGCCTCTGTTCCCAGCCGGGAGGAAGTTCACCAGTACCAGCCGTTGTAGCGCCCGTTGCCATCATTGATGCGGCTGTCGCATTGTTGGTATGGTTCTCCGGCTGTGGAGATGCAGCTGGGGTCGGAGAATTGGCCCCAGTCCTATCTTCGGGGAGCATACGGCTTTGATGCCTCTGTCTCTCGGCCTCGGTGTTCTGCTGCATAGCAACCCGCTGGTCACTTTCATTATAAGTAGTTGAAGGCCTGTTCCATGTCGTAGTACGGGTGTTGTGGTCCACGTAATACGTCCTACCCAGATTGTCTTGACGTCTCTCCCAACCAGCAGGTAACCTTCCTTGGTTATCCTCAAATGAACTCATGTTGTGTGCGTGACGTCCTGTACCGTTCGTTGAGGGATGTGGATTGTTCGGCAGTGCTCCATTCTGTTGTTGAGGAACACGGGAAGGCATCGAGCCAGCAGGGCCAGCAACCGATACTTGTGATTGACCTAAGTCAGAATTATAAAGTGAGCCACCCGCAGGAGACGCTTGTCCTCCGTTACCTCCAGCAGGCACAGGCAATGTTGGTCGATGAGACTGTATTTGACCAGGCGTTCGAATAGGTGTATGGATGTTCGTGGTCAAGCTTACGATAAGTTTACCATGAACTATTACGTTCTCATTCGATTTCTTCAAATCTCGGGTAAGCATTTCTACGCAACTGAGTCAGCCCTGAACGAGTATGCTCTGCGACACATGAGTATGACAAACCATCACCACCCAAAGAGAGATCAAGCACATCGCCAACTCGAATATTGATAACGCCAAGGAATCCCTGATCTTTCTTCTTGAACTTCTTCTGGTCAAATATCTGCACCGCTACGATGGATGCTTCCGAGACTTGTCTAATGAGCAGGGTTAGTTGATCCGGAAGCTCAAACCGCCACAGAAAGAGCGCCCATACAAATCAAACGATTCGTTCCAATAGGGATTTAATGTTTTGCGTATCACCGAGGTCGTATGAGTCTGTTCTCCATCCACCGTGACGACAGCGAATGGATCCGGGAATTCTGGAGACAGTCAGTACCCCACCCCCACTTTCAGAGGGAGCATCGGGACCTACTAAAGACATCTCTCTTATAAAGCCCATCCGCAGCGATGACTATGTATATGCAAAATTAGTCATGCAGGTTCGTTTTGCAAAGGTGTAGAAATAGATTTGAAAAAGGTACCTGTGATTCGGACCTGGCGCGGACTCCTGAATTCGCAAAGTCAGCCGTAATCCTCACTAACATTACTAGTAAACTCTCGAAAGCAGCCCAACATACGCAGGTCCCTCTGTCATTATGATGATTTATTAAAGAGAAGGAAAGTTTTTATGTCTTCTTCTGTGGAGAGAGAAAATTCAGGAGGCCTCTAGGTGAAAGACTATGGTTGAAGGCTCAGGGCGTAGCTAGGAAGAAGAGTGCAAACGGTGGTTGCTCGCTCTATGGGTACGTCAGGAATAGTGGCAGTGCTCGGTGTCCGAGGCGGCAGCGGTTGTGGCAGCGACGGAGGGGAACACCCAGTAAAGGGTCGGGAGGCGAGGGTGGGGAAAGGTGTGAGGGCTAATGTGGAATGCTGAGGCGCGAGGAATGAAGCCCAGGATGACAGTGATGGGATGGGCGATGGGAGATGAGCAACGACAGCGGGAGGAGGAGGATGGGAAGTATGGGGAGGATGGAGGTGCGTATAGAATCGAGAAAGGTACCGTCACTGCACTCTTGCTAGAGCATTACCGGTACTCGTACAAGCACGTTTGATGTTGTTGCTGGCTGAGGTGCTGAGGGGTCTACTGCGGAGATGGAGGCTGGGAAAGGAGAGGTTTCACACTCAACCACACACCCACACCACACCGACAGAAATGGTACCGGACTGTACCTAACAAAGCTAGAGGAAAGATGAAGAGATCAAGAAATCGTACCTGCACTTGCAGACCACAGGTAACTTGTCAATATTTGGCCCACCTCTGCTTGTATCATATCATAGCATTCACGGCAGTACCGCACAAACCATCTGTTCATCTTTCAAGGTAAGCTATATATTATGTTTTTATTTCTTATTTTATACGAGTATCATATGTTTTTCTATTTTGTGATCGTAACTGTTCGAGCTATAATAAGCGACACACCAAAGACTCGCGGCACTACGGTACGAGTACAATAATACTTACTGTAACGTGTTCTGTTCTCTCGAAACATCAGAGCCCAGATACAGAGCCATAATCTATACTGTGTCACTCGAAGATAACCCACCTTAGATCTGAACCCGCTTCATTGCGCCAGAGTGAAACAACAAAGGTTCCTGCGCACGGCAGCTCTCTCACCCTCCCGCCTCCTCGAAAAAGAGGCTCACAGCAAATCTGAATTTTATATCAACTAGACCGCTATTCGTCCTATTCAGATGAAATACTACTGTAGTATCCTATCGATAGTCTACCCTAATCCTTAGCACCAAAATTCCTTTACAGAAGCCATCTTCCTTCCAAATTCCACCCCTGCCTGAATCGCAGTGTAAATTTCAACCCTCTGCCAGTGAATTTTGTCATTTTTGGCTGGTGGAAGCCAGGCTGGTATCGCTGGAATAAATTTTGATATTCGCTTTATAAAGCAACCTGCGATACTGTGCTAGACCACACTGTACAAGCATAAGGCCGGTGTACTCTCAGTTACACTTTATGCAGTCCTCGCGATCCTTACATAAGCCCTCCATCGACACGGGCCCAGCATCAAAATTTCTATCATCTTCACCACCCATACCGTCCTATTTGAAATTGTAGAAAGCCGAACTCCATCCCAAACTGATAGCTATCCAACGACATTTCGCCGTAGAATTCATCCTGAGTTTTAGTCCCATCCCAAAGTTCCCTTTTCGCGCTCGAGGAGATTAGTCGCCTTTTTTTTTCCTCTTTTTTTCTCTTCTTTCCTCCCCTCTTCAGAATAAATCCAGTAGGGAATTAAGCCAAGGCTGAGAACTCACAAGACAAAGATCTTATTATACAAAGTTCGATCATATGAAAAGACCAAAGAATCGACGATAGGGATAAAAAAAGTGTTAAGGAAAAAATGGAAAGTGAAAGGGAAAAAGAAAGACATGACCCAGAGCCACCACAGTTTCGATTCAACCACCACCACCCACTAACCATTCAACAACCCTTACTAAATCTGCTTCTACCTACTTTCGCCTTCGTGCAACCTCCCTTTGCGTTTACTGCCCTAACCGCCACCCATATCTTAGCAAAACAAGGAAACAAACAAAACCTCGAAGATGATGGCCAAACTGAAAGCAGAAGCAAGCATATTCTGACATCTAGTAAGGGGCATATCCCCTCCCTCTGCCTCTATATCCGCCTCTGTAGCTCCCACGAGGAGCGTAGCCACCACGGTAAGTGGGCGAGAATCCTCCTCTTCCTCCAAGGCTACCTCTACCACGTCCCCTGCCACGGTTCATGCCGGGAAGGTTGGTGCGTTTAGGAACGACCTACAAGTTTTAGGAATTAGCACAACGGACGTAACAATGGTAGGAAGCTAGCACACACTTTCAACGAACGGCCACGGAATACGCTCTCATTAAGGACCAAGGCCTGGGCAACCAAACTAGGCTCAGTAAATTCGACGTAGGCATAGCTATTTCAGTCATCAATACCAAACTGTGCCAAAACTACGTTGATGCCTTGACGTGAGACATACCCTTTTGGATGACCAGTGAATTTATCTAGCAAGATAGTAACCCTATTGATGGAACCACAACTTTGAAAGTGGGCTTGAATCTCCTCTGGGCTTGCTCCGTAATCAACATTGCCAACAAAGATACTGCGCGCATCAATATCCTCTTTATCTTCAGCGCGTAATTCGTTGGTCTCCTTATCAAGAGTGGCTTGCATCTCTCGGAGTTTTGCTGCCTCAGCCTCCATCTCAGCGACTCTGCGCTTCATGGCAGAAATCTCCTCCTAGGTGGTGCCGAGAGAACATGATTAGCCTTCAAACTCCCCTTCGGTAAAGTAGTACGACTGTTGGGAGGAATCTGATCGCTAATTGAGGGTCCCAGGAACACACCCAAACACCCCGGCACCAACAAACGAAGCCGATTTGCTCAAGCAAAAGACAAATAGTTAACGGGGGTAGAAAGGGCCTTATATACCTCATCATCGGCACCTTCTTCATGGCCGTCTATATGTTCAGCCTCCTTTTGATTATCGGCCATTATAACGTGTTGTTATGGATGTTGTTGTTGTGGTAGGATGTGGTCCTATGTCCGACAAGCAAGGCCAAGGGAATGAGGTCAGCCTCAATGCAGCATGGGAAGAGGTGGGGGGAGAGTTATGTAAGAATTGAAGACGGTGGTACGAACCAGGAGAGCAAGGGAGTGTAGAAGGGTGATGAAAAAACTTCACTCTCGGTTTTGTCGTGGACAATGCCAAATGAAGGCAGTGCCGAGTAGAAGAAAGTTTGCGGATACCTGGTGGATCGGTGTTGTGGGTTCAAGAAATTAAGAGGAGGACGACAACGGAGAAGGAACGATAGAGGGTTGTTGATGCACCAAATCTTTTCAGAGCGAGGGTTGCTCGTCGCTCTGCCACTGAATGCCAGTGATTGTTGACGACCGCCAAGTCAGGCTCCCTTCCAAATTGGTTCTAGTTTATTTATGTATATTTCATTTGTTTTACTTCGAGGCTCCGTCCTTCCTCTATCCCTCCACCTCAATGTAGAAAGAAGGAACAATACCGGTATGGCGATGAACTCTCCATTCCCCAACTGCTCCAGACCCTAGTCTCAGTATCACTGACTTCCATAGTTACAATGGCTCCGTCAACACCTTCCACCACCACCTGACTAAATAAAAATTGAAAAATGTCGCCCCCCACCTTCTGCGGTGCTTGCTTGCACGCTCCCACAGTGCCCCTCCCCCTCATTCACCTCGCTGTTAGGGAGAGGAGAAAAAACGAGACGGATACCGGTAGCGCTACTACTACGGTCAAGAACCTCTGTCAGGATGCTGTGAATCGAGTAGGCACCATATTCTTAGCTATTGCTGCTCATTTCAAGCTCCTCATCCACAAATGGTGATATGGTGACCCTCCCCTCAAATGACCTCCACTGCCCCCAGTTGTTCAAGCGAGTGGTTCTCATCCTTTTTCTTCTTCCCTTCCTTATTTTCGTTCCCCCCCTCCTGCCATCCCATACACTTCTCTGAGGGAGTGTGGTATCATGCAGAGCCGTTTCCCAGTGAGATAAATGCATCCAACCAACTATTTCTTAAAGCAAAAAATACATACCTCCCAATCCTTCTTACTCTTGAATTGTTTCTCAACTTGAAGCTTAAATTTGGGGCATATTGTCTTAAATCTACCGGTGGTATTATGTAGTCTCAAAGCTGTTTTCTTTCTTTTACCTGAACGCTTTGAGATACCGTGCTGGTATCCTTTCCCTGCCCCCGCGGTTCGAGCCATCCGCTGGCTAAGCACGCATTCTTTCGGCTTTGGAGACCACCGGTAGGGATCATCCTCGGCGAAAAAATTCCTGCGGCACAACCTGTCACGGTTGTCAACTCCACTGTCGGCCCGTGTGCGGCACCGTACTCGTCGGGATTGGTGCAACATCAGAATTGAAATCAGTCGAACGAATTATCTATACAAATCAACAACTAGATACGATGCCCTGTACGAAACCCAGAGCTACGAGTCATGAATTCAAGACAAGACACCATTCCTTATGATACTGGAGCATAGTAGTTTCTCATTTGTGCTTTAACATTGAACTTAATCTCTAACTTGCTCCGATATTAAGTCTTTGCGCTAACATAGTAAGCATGGAAAGACATAGGATAATTAATACCTGTTCTTCTCAATTCTCAAACAAAATGTTAATCCATCAGATCATCGGACTGTCTAACAAAGATCATGCCGGTTTTTGCTGCTGAAACGGTATGTGGAGGTCAATCAAAAGTTTCATGGTCTCAACTGCCGTTATCACATCTACCAATGGCTACACAACACGACTCACGGTTTTCTTCCGCTGTTACATCACGATCACAAGACGAATCATCATATATCATTATGGTCACCATTCGAGTCTGAATTGGACTTGGTATTGCTGGAATAAATTGGATTAAGGACTTGGAATCGGACTTTGTTACCCAGCCGCTCAGCCCTGCTGCCAGTGCGGTACCGTAGCTCACGGCATACCGCAAAAACTCGCCAAATCCACTATCAGATTACGCAGCAGAAACCACTATACCAAACCACAATAAACTTGGCAGAATAGGTTGACAAAATACGGTAACCCACAGCGAGGCAAGAACGCCCATAGAACTTTTATAGGACAGGGATTATTTGTTTTGGCATTCTCCTTATACAGTCGGCTCGCTTTGCTGTGGAATGCTGTAGCGGATGCTAGTTGATGGGGTCTAGCAAGCTCAGCTCATTAAAACTGTGTCGCTCAAGCTGTGTCGCGTCTGAGGGGCAGTGTTCCCTATCGGGGTGTTTTGTCTCCGATTGTGGAGATTCAAGGCCTCCAGGAGATAGCGGGTTTAACGAATTTTTATGACAGGCGGAAAAGGTGCTCGGATACATCCCGTTGGGAAAACCCTCAGAAGACTTCCAAGAACAAGAGGTTGAATCAATATTATCGTCCTTGACTCACCCACACGAATCGCAGCCCACCACAGGTACGAAGTTTCGGACATTTGATTGATGGAAGGTAAGACCGGAGCTTTGCGGGCCCTATGCATGTTAGACAGTGACGGGTAAATATTACGAGAATAGTGTGGGTGGTGGTAGTGCCGGCTCTGGGCTGTGTGGATGGTAAAAGTTCCCTTTTCTTTCTTTCTTGATGGCTCATCACTGGTACCGCACTCAATGACATGGTTATCACGGGTGTTTGATCATAATCATACCTATTTTCAAGAGAAGCTGTATGAGCAGCGCGTTCAGGGGGCTGCTAGGCCTAGCACATGGAATGCTAGGGGTAAGACTACTAGTACAGTACACTATTACTCCGAGTGAGGTTCTGGGAACTAACGGCCAGTGGTACACTGATACCATCCATAGATCCAATATCGTGCCGATCTCGGTTGGCCCCCGAAAACGTGTGGCCGCATGAAAATTTCGAGTGTGTGGTGGTGAAAAGAAACAAATCCATATTTCGCCTCCCACTTGCTCTTAGATTTTGTGGGGGGGGCTAGATCTTTCCATCATGCACGCTTTTCATCGGCTCCTTGCGACGAGACGATTGAAGATTTTAACTTGGACTGCGGGAATATTTTAAAGCGGGGTTGCGTACAGTACCGCAGTGATTTCGTTATCAATTGTTCAGCTATCTGTGGGAGTTTGCCAGGAAATCTTGAAGAGGAGGGGAGGGAGGAAAAAAACTACCCCCCCAGCACTTTATAATACTTGTACCTCTCGAGGTTTGTATCGCCTTCTTCTCCCTCGCACATGATGACTGTGTGGTAAACATGCAGCAACATTAGTACCGGTAGCAAAGGTGCGAGATTTGGGCTGAAGAGATGGTCTTTCCTGTCGGAGAATTAACCAATTACTACGAGTATTGTGCCTGACACCCGTGACAAAGATAAAATAGTCTTTGTAGCAAATGATTGCTCGGGTTTGAGTGTTCCGTAGTGTTGCATTTCGCCTGATAGCTTACAATCAATGCGAGCACGAAGCGAAGCAAACCGAATCGCCTCATGAACAAAGAAAAGGCCTCGACTAAGTGAAGGTTTCAACTTTTCTGGTAATCCAGCAACGAACCTTGACTGTTCGACATGCAACCGCATCTGGTGACCAAATTGGTCGCCGTCTCTCTCTCTCTCTCTTTTTATTTTATTTTTACTTGCAGACTGCAGTTGAATGTTCAGCCGTCCTGCACTTGAGTAGGTATTGAGTAGATGCCGTGGAGGCAATTGGCTTTACAAAGCGAGTCGACAAGAAGCACATCCCCAATCCCCAACACGAGAAAACCGCGCACGCAAGCGGTTGCTCGAGTGCCGTATGGCATACCATTGCAGGGTTGGGAGTTTGAAAGGTGATGGATGGGTGGATGGATGAAGGGACTTTTGTTTGGGAGTGAGGAAGTCGGGGTGGATTGGTTTAGGCTTGGGCCGTTGACGGGCAGATCTGAAGTGCCGGTCGAGTGCTCGGTGCTCAGGTACCGTGTGTGGTGTGCGTCAGCGTGTGTGTGGTACCTTTTTTTCCCTCCAAAGCCGCCGCCAATTGGAAGCGAGCGCCTGGAGAGTGGTGCAGCCCTAGCGGAGCAAGGAAGATTTTTCTCCTTCGTAACCGGGGTGGGGGGGCGAAAAAAAAAAAACATACCAGCACCCCTGAACGACGGAGCGACACGAGGGGCCGTGGAATCGGTGGCCTTGGCATCTCGTACCTGACCCAATTCGGGAAGCGCTCGCACCCAAAGAGATGGGCCTCTGAGATGATGTGAACAAAGCGCGACCAAGGAATGAGGTTTCGCATCGAAGAAAATAAATAAAAAAAACACACAGACTTTCACGAGACAGAGATTTGACAATATCTAGCTCTTCAAATTTAGCATGGTGGTTCCTGGCACCTGGGCGGTGCTTCATTGTGTTGCGCGTCTGTTAATTCTTCGGTTGTTTTGAACTGCAGGTGGTTGATGAGACCACCAATAAAGAGTTTTGGAGCCTGGAACCCAACCCAAACCCCCAAAGCACTAGGGGGAAGGGGGAGGAGTGTTACTCGAATTAGACAAACCCGCTTGTGGTCCACTCCGAGTAATGGATGGAAAGAGAGGAGGAGAGAGGAGAGATGTTGTCGCTTCCGGGCCATAGAAAACCAACTGCGATAAGGTTATTTTTTTTATTTTTTTTATTTTTTTATTTTTACAATCAATTGGGTCTGGGACCTCTGGAGCACCATCTGCGGCAAAGAAAGAAGACAGGCATCACAGAAGCGCAAGGAGGGAGGGAAGAAATTGATCAATTACGAGTGAGAGGGGCGAAGGGAATAGGATGGGAGACGAGCAATTTAATGAAGGAAAGGGTGTGGGTGGTCCACGTCAAACAAATGGAAAGCAGGCCATTCCCTATCTGCCTGTCCCCCAGCATCTTAATTGCATGCCCTCCCTTCCTCTTGATCCGGTTCCTGCATATCCTTCCACCTCTTCCCACCCCCTTCGCTTCGCTCTCTCCCTATTAGCCTATCAAGCTTTCCTATTCTCCTTTCCTATATATTTGCTTTTCCTAAACACAGTCCTTCTGCATTTCTCTCTCATCCCCCTGTCCTCCTCCTTCCCATCATCACGCTCTCCGTCTCTTCTCTCCTCTTCGCTATTCACTCCTTCACCACTCTTTTCTTTTCCTTGTCAATTTCTCTTGCTCGTGCAGCAGCCACTTCCTCGGGTTCTCCAACCACACACACACACTCCTTCTGTCCAACTGTGACCAGCCGTCGGCCAACGAGCGCAACTTCTGCACTGCCGCTCGCCGCCAATCCCTTCTTGCTCTCCCTCCTTCTCCTTACCACCCTTGTCTCGCCTTTTCCTTGGGTCCACGTTGGCCCTGCCCTTTCCTTCAACTTCCGCTCTATATAACAGCTGTCCCCGGGCTTGACTGCCTTGCATTGCGACCCCTCACACACTCTCTATCCACTCAGAGTTGCCATTCCTTCTGCTCTTCGTGTTTCTTTTTGCTGGTTCTATATCACTCCCTTCTTGACTATCCGTCACTCACGGTCCTTCGCATCGATATATCGCTAGCCGATTCGCACTATAGTCCTTCCTTTTTTTTGAGAGCTACTTTTTTGCTACCAAAAGATAGAATATTGCAACAGTATCCATCATGAAGGTTTCCAGCAGCAGCATTTTGAGCCTTGCGCTCGCATTGAACGGGGCCCTGGCCTCCCCTCTCCGGGCCCGTGACTACGCAGTCGTCACGGTTACTGAAGTCGCAACTGAGGTTGTCCATATTACTTCAACCACTTGGGTTGATCCCGCACAATACGGTCCAACTGAACTCTCCACGCCCCCCACTACCGATTCAAACGAGAAGCATAAGCATAAGAGTTATGTTCCCACGAGCACTCCTAGTGTTAGTATTTCGGAGACGTTGGCTTCGCCAACAGTCTCTTCCTCCATCTCCGAATTGTCTGTGGTGCCATCAAGCACATTGGCTTACTCTTCCGTTGAGACAACTCAACAGTCTACGACCACCCCAACGACTATCTCTACTCCATCGACGTCGATCCCGACCACGACTTCGCTTCCCACGACCTCTCTGCCAACCACTACGTCGATCCCGACAACCACAAGTGAGCTCCCAACCTCTATCCCAAGTCTCCTTCCTACCTCTACCTCAATTTCTGTGCCAACATCTATTCAAGTACCACCCACAACTTTGGTAACGTCGACTTTGCCGTCCACCACTTCTATCCCAGTTCCTCTTGTCGTGCCATCAACCACCGCTCCTGCTCCTGTTCCCACTTTGGCGAACACCCCTAGTGGCTCCGGTGGTGGTGCTACCAATTCTGGACAGGCTACTTTCTATAATACCGGTCTGGGATCGTGTGGTATTACCAGCCATGATACCGATTTCATTTGTGCCATTGCCGCTCCCAGGTATGATGCTGAGGGGACAGCTAATCCAAACAACAACCCTCTCTGTGGTAAAAAAATCAACGTCTCTTATAACGGAGGGAAACCAGTCACTGTAACAATTGTCGACCGTTGTCCGGAATGCGTAAGTTCACTTGTGAAATGTTAGATGCTACATGGTATGCTAATAATCGTGTAGGCCAAAGATAATCTCGATCTCTCTCCTGCTGCGTTTAATGCGATGGGAGCTACTCCAGATCAAGGCAGAGTTAATGTCGAATGGAGCTTCGCTTGATCGCATTCTTCCAGACTTTTCCTTTTTTTCTTTTTCGGGCGAGGGTGGTTTCCTTCTGGGTAGCAGTTGGAGGCTTTAGACAGGTGGCGTTGCATTTTATTTCTTTAGTCTTGTTTTTGAGGAGTCAACAACCCAGACGAGAGCATAAAAAAGCATCTGTCTGGTGTGACATCAACATGGCAAAGAAAAAGTGGTGTTTTTATATGGTTCGGGGTTTTTATTGTTTTGAGGATCTGACCTTCAGAATCGAGGGGATTATTCAATCGACTTTTATGATTATCCCTCCTGGTCTTCCTCATAATTTTATTTTATTTTTAACTGTTATTTGGTCAAGGATTGAATTCTTGAGCCTATTTTCCATCTTCCATTCTTCATTGTACATTTTTTTTATAACTCCCCCTTAGAGGGATAACACCACACGGACTGCATGCCGTTTGGCCCTGCTGCATATAGCCCTCGTTTATATATGCATCTTACTTTACTCTTCTTGCAAATAAATAGAGTTCTGAATCCAATTGGTCTGGAGTGCGGCACTTTATCTTGGTGATGATGAGCAATTGAGCTTGGTCCTAGATATCAACCAGAGTAATATATGCATATAAAAGGGACGGTCCATAGTGCGCCCCAAGATTGCGGATGATGTACCAAGTGCAACGCACTGGGTGCTGTACTTGATCTCTAACAAAACGGTCTACATCAACGTTCCATCCTTCCACTCGGCATAATTAATGTCCAAACCCTCAGCATACGGGCCAACAGCCTCTGCGAACTGGCTATAAGCCTCCGTGGCCTCATGAGCCTTACACGCATCTTTGTTCACATAGCATTCAAAAACAGATATATGCTTCTTGTCATCGAGATCCTGCAGCCAAAGATAACACAGCACTCCGGGCTCATCCCTGACCACCGTATCGATAAGAACCTCCGCAGCACGCGGTAGAAGGTGCAGATGTTCCCCCTTCATGCGCAAGTCCGCCCACAGAACGAACGGCTTCTCGGGCCAGGCTTGGCCAGGGCGGCGTAGGTAGCCAGCGTAGTAGGTAGATATTGTCCGCTTTGTTGTCCCATCTCCGCCGGTGGCGGAGGGAGGAGGAGCAGCCAGGTCAGCGGGAGATTCGGAGGTGTAAATTCCGATAGTGCGCAGGGTGTGGGTATTCTCGTCGACGGTTTTGGAAGCGAAACTGGCGGTTGTGAGGAGTTTGGTGGTGCCGAGGAGCTATAATTGTGTGAATAGACGTGGGTATTGGTTAGTTAGTTGGTGTGTCAATGATTGGGTTGTTGGGGTTAGGAGGGAAGGGATGGAGGGTTTGACAACCTGTTGCAGAACTACTTCTGTAGAAGCGGTAGATGCCGTAGTGATTATTTTGGAGTCCTTTGGGAATTCCATTTTTTTTATTTTTATTCGGTGTTTTGGGGGATTGAAGAGTTGAAACGGTTTTTGTGAGTTTCAGTATCATATTTCGTTTGTTCTGGGTATTAATAGTTTCGTCTAAGGAGGGAGGGTGAGGGATCTTCCAAGATCCGGGTAATTCTTTTGTGCTCTTTTTTTGGTGAAGTTTGTGATGTGAATTTTGGGATTAGCGCTAGGTTCACCGGGCTTGATTTCCTTTTTTTTTTTATATGAAATACTAGTAGTGATTCCTGATTGTGTGGATATTTTTTTTCATCACGGTTTTTGTGGGGTTGGTTACTGTTGTTAGGGGTGTTTTGATAAATGAACTTTCCAGCAGACTGCCGGAGTTAAGGTACTGCACAAGTGGCAGTGTTAGCGGATCACAACTCAAGAACCTCAATAGACGTCACGTAACAACTTAGAGCGCTACAAAGGAGTGAGCAAAGTGAATTCTGTAAGAGATGTCGGACGCGCGAGATGTGAGGGTAAATTTTTTTTTTTTTTTTTGATACAATACTAAACTTAAATGCTGACAATATTATTACACCTTTTTCCCGGTGAGAATGATCTTTAACTACTATCCCTTGGGGTGTCTGAAACAGTCAAATTCGTAGCCAGGCACACTAAGCTTTGTGATTTGCTGAGGATATTCAGCTTGGCAAGAGAGCTGAGTCATTTGCGTGGTGAAAAGGCCGAAAATCGCATTATCTGACCAAGTCTGGCAACTCTGGGGCCGAATCGGGCCTTAGTGCGTTGGCTACGAATTTGACGGTTTCAGACACCCCAAGGGATAGCACACTCTCTATTGTTGCGCTAGTTTTCTGAAGAAGGAGATGCTTGAGCTCCTCGATAACAATATAAAATCTTGTAAGATAAGTATGAATTATCTATATTACAAGTACTTTCTGAATAAGATAAAACACTTACCGGTACCGGTATTAAGGGCAGGAACTCTAATAGGGTTCGGTTGTGATTTCCTTGGTACTTTTGGTATCATAATAGGAATTTATATGGTATGGTACACAAACTCTGACGCACGAATCAAGATATTCTAAATTACCCTTCCTCTTTTTTTTTTTTTTCACTTCCTTTCTTTTTTTACCAAACTGGGTAGCAAAATAGTTATTATTAAGCGAAATTAGTATTCTAATCGGAGCTAATTGATGCCCGTCAACACCAAGGAGCTGAAGCCTCCCATCCTCCAACTAACCACTAGCAGTAAAGTGAAGTAACAGACCCAGTACCATGAGAGGTGGACATACAAGTACTGTACCCATCACAGAGAAAAAGGGGTATCATAATATTGTCAGTCAGTCAGTCCCTTTTGCCTGTCATTAAAATCAAGGAATAGTCTTACATGTTACACATTTACCCCCCGATTGCAGAATTTAATTTACGCGTTCAGTTGTGGAGATATGGGTTGGTATGTATGTAATACGTCCAGGCTGTTCTGTCATGATCAATTGACACCTTCTAAAAATGCGAATATAGTACTTGTACGTGTACAGTCAAACCTCGCTGTCCCGGATCTCGATAATACGGATACCTCGCTGTCCCGTATGAAATGCTATGAATTCAAAAAATTTCACAGCAAAACTTAACTTGTTATCCCGGATCACTCGTTGTCCCGGACAGATTCTTTAGATTTTGGTCATCCGGGATAGCGAGGTGCGACTGTACTCGAGTACTAGTACACGTACAGTACAGTACCGCCGTGTACCAAAAGTTCTGGTATCATACCCCGGCTGGCATGGTAGTATAGCCTTTTGTGTTACGGTACTAGCTGGCGTGCTAGAACTTTTGGCGCACACGGCTGTACCGGTGTACTCGAGTACACAAGGCGCAGCTACTGGTACCGTGGGGCCAAGGGGGTCAGTTTTCGAAGTGTTTTCGACCCCCTATCCAGGAGAGGGAATTTTGGACTTCTCCAGCGCGAGCGCTGGTTATTCGAGTTCCTGCGGTACCGTCTGTTCTGTGAAAATTCTCTTCGACCGAAATCCTAGACACAACGAGCGCCTTCCGATTCCGGGTTTATTCCTGGTGGCACTTGCAGTACGGTATAGTATTAGCTGGCTACGATAGTGGTTTTTGGTCTCGGCTTTTCGGCTCAGGTGAGCGGCTAATCTTGGGAGCTCACAAGAGCTGTGCTTTTGTGTAAAATTATCAGGGTTAAGGGTGCGCAATGTCCTGTAACACCTCTGCCGGTATTGATCCTGGGTATGGGGTTTTAGGTGGGAGCTCTATTTGGATGGAAAGTGTCGTGTCTGGTTAATAAAAAACAGCAATGGTGAAGTTGTTGTTATGAGCAGCTCGAAGTGAAGGAATGGAAACCTTTCAGAATTGTGTACTACAGACAACAACACCACTGCCGCTTTCGACAATTGGTAAATTGGTATGATATCGATCATTTTTATTTTTATTTTTATTTATTAAAAAATGTGTTTTAGATGTCCAAGTCCAGCAGCCAAGCGCTAACATTTTGTTCTTGATATTTTATCTATGATTGTTTTTAAATCGGTTTTTCCTAGTGGATAGACGCCCATCTTGGACATTGTAACTGCCGAACGGGCGGTATTGAGCCCCTACCGGCAGTGTTTTCGGAGTGCCAAGTTTCGAGTTGATCCATTGGTTTCGTATGATATGCAAAAGGCGCTGCACACATCGAGGTTTTTTTCATCTCAAAAAATTTGCATAACCGTGTTTTAACCCTAGGGCTGGGTGCTTCTGGTGATTATGTCCGCTCGAGATTATTCTAGTCACTAGTAGTCAATGTTTTGTGATTTTCAAGGTTCGAAAAACCTAAGGCTACAACTGCTAGTAAATGTTTCTCAACGAAAGAATGAGTACCGTACTTGGGCCGAACGACGGTTTTGAAATCTTGCCAGCAGAGGTACGATAGCAGTGCTAAGCATGCATCAAATTTTGCGATGCCGTCGCTAAAGGTTCGGCAGGTCCAGATCTGCACCGCTATGACAACGGAATCTCTCAATGCAGTGCTTAAACTGTGGTTCGACCATTGCGATCATCGGAACAAGGAGAGTTTTTGTCATTTTGGGACTGAGTTGTCCGCCCAGAACGAGAGCCGGGTTGTTTATGACCAATGGGTATTTTTCCTGTTTGGGGGTTTCGCCCGGGGACCCTCGCTGGTGCTTGGCTTAGGTAATGACTCTTGGGCCAGAGGTTTTCTTTACCTGAGTCCACTTGCATACCGTACGGTACCCGAGAGTGGAATTGGGTCAGGTGAACTCTGACAAGAAAGCGTATCGTAGGATCCGGTCGTTCATTCGTTAACTTCATTAAGTTTTGTTGGTCATATTGTGGTGACCTCCCTCTTAGCTTGGGAAATGGACAAGCAACATCGCCACTGGCTACGAAGAGGGAAGCCTAAGCCTTAACACATCGTAAGGGGGTGACTTCTCACAAAATACCAGTAGACTAAGATGGCGTTACGGCCTTGGTTTTTTGTGACCTTCTTGATAATATGTATCGGATAGGGCGAAGGGGATGCCCGTGGTAATGCACGCATGTGTGCACGAATGTGTGTAATTTATGTACTCGAGTATCATATGTAATTTATGTGTGTATGTATACTGTAGTTCTTGGGCATACCGGCCGGTAGTTCATCGTCGGTCGGTCATTATACTGGTACTGTGCCCCGCGGCAAAATCGCACCGGGATGCTAGGGGAGGAAGAGGAAGGGAAGGGAAGAAGCCGTTCTGATATTACGCTTTTAATGTTGTCTCTATGTATTATTATACAAGTATCATATAATTATATCTACCAGTAACTAAAAACCTAAAGATTTTAAAGTCTTCTATAAGTTCTATTGTATCATATTTTTGCGGATTAAGCTGGGGCTTGTCGAGAGTAGGAGATTATGGGCAGAGGAGCTCTTTATTATTAGGGTAAACACATGAAAACGTATCATACCTAATTGGAAAACTGCCGATTTCAGGTGTTCGCACACAACCCCAATCAGCATGAAAAGTCCTGGGGTTTCAATACGTTCGTAGTGAATGAGTTCTTATTACTTGTAGGATTTTGTAATAATTGAATAGCACCTTGTTGCCTTCTGGAGTGACAAAAAATGCACCAGGGACAATAAGCTGTGTCACCACACTGTAAATTTACCCCAGCGTCTTCCATAAAGTTACTCGGCACAATTAAGGATTCGAGGCTGCCCTGAGGCTTTTCGAGGGTAGATTACTGCATAAATATGTGGGACCCTGGCATGCATGCAATTGGTCCCGGTTCGACAACACAAAAATGTCCTGAACCATATCCTTTTCTTCAGGTGCTATTATGTGCTCTGTTACTAATTACGGGACCTGATTGCTTGCGGTTCCTGGAGAGAGCCCTTTCCTATTCCACCTCAACCATACCCCTCGCCGCTGCTGTCCTTCCACCCACCCACTTCCCTTATCCACACCATTAACACCATCACAAACCACGCCGCTTCGCTTTGTTTCTAATTTTTGCCCTGTTGATCTCCTCGGTTACTTCCGGCTGCTTCATCTCGCCTCGGAAGGTTAGGAGGCACCGTCAGATCCCCCGATGGCTACCTACGCCATCCGTTTTATTGCTCCCGTGGTCGAGCGGGCCCGCAGATGGTCACAGTCGTCCATTGCCGAAGAGCGTCCTACCCTGGCCACCGAGGCTTCACTTGGCCCACCTTCCGCTCCTACAACTCCGATTACCCGTCCTCTGGTGTTGGACTCTGTCTCCGAAGCGATCGATATCGACTCCGAGGACACTGACTCCGAGAGGACATTAGTAATCGTTGACCCACCGACGGGTATACCATCATCTACGAGTATGGATTCTATACCCAACGAGCCCCGTAATGCCCCTTTCCCAGCTCCCATCCCGCAATCGCCGCCATCGCCTCCAGTTCCGCCTTCAATGCCGCCGTCGGAAGGTCCTACCATTTCTACAGGTCAGCCGAGTGCTGTCGGGCCAGGGAGCAATACCACGAAACTTCTCATCTTACCGGAGGATGACGGGCAGAGGGAATTACGCCGCAAACTGGTGGAGATTAATAAGCTGGAAATCAACGAGCGGGAAAGGGCGAGGAGGATGCATCTTCTCATGACCGAAAAATACAATGCATCACGCCGGGCCGCAGATGCGGTCGAGCCGGGGCCCCCGCCACTAAACAACGCCCCGATTACCGATGCCGACGGCCATGTTTTGCTACATAAAGAGAACCCATACAAATTGTCACCTGCAGATCTTGCAAGAACGTACCATACGAGCTCTGACGCAGCTGAGAGTGGGGTTTTGGAGCTTGGTTGCTCGCATTACCGCCGTGGTGTAAAGCTTCAATGCTCAACATGCGAAAAGTGGTATACCTGCAGGTTTTGCCATGACGAAGATCAGGATCATAACTTGATTAGGAGGGAGACTAAAAATATGCTCTGTATGCACTGTGGCCGGGCTCAGCCGGCGCAACAAGACTGCAGGCATTGCGGTGTTAGGAGCTCTAGATACTACTGCGATAAGGTTAGCATTTTTTTCTTCTTTCTTTTCGGGATACTTCGGGGCATCCTTGTTCATCCTTGTCACGTGTGAATTTGTTGGACCCACTTCCAAGAGCTGAATAGCGCTGACATACGCCAGTGCAAACTGTGGGATGATGATCCAGACAAGAGTATATACCACTGCAATGATTGTGGCATCTGTCGAATAGGAAAGGGTCTTGGGAAGGACTTCTTTCATTGCAAGGTACACATCCAACAATTTTGCTTACTCGGATGCACGTGGTGATTGACTGAGAATAGAAATGCGGTGTGTGCATGTCCATTTCATTGGAGGGGGAGCACAAATGCATTGAAAGGTCGACCGAATGCGATTGTCCTATCTGCGGTGAATATATGTTCACTTCCACTCAAACTGTAGTATTTATGGTTTGTCGCCCTCATTTTTAGCTAGCCAATCACGAGACGAACCTAACCTCCATTGAGGGAATAAATAGACATGCGGACATTCGATACATCAGCGTTGTTACTACGACCACATGAGGACATCATACCGCTGCCCTACGTGTGCGCGTACAACCATAAACATGGAAAGTCAGTTCCGTGCTCTAGATCTAGAGATAGAAACACAACCCCTCCCAGAGCCATACAAAAATTGGCGCTGTTTAATTGGCTGCAACGATTGCTCGGCCAAAAGTAACGTGCTGTTCCACTTCCTGGGACTAAAGTGCGAGAACTGCAAGTCTTACAACACCAACCAAATACGTATCCTCCGTCCCGAAGACGGCCAGGATAGCGGTGGGGGTAATATGTCTCCGTCCGCTATTCCACGCATCCCCGAGAGGACAACATCCTCGAATTCCCTACTTGGAGGTCAAGCGAATTCTCCGCCCCGCCTGGCTCCGGCTGAAGGTGAGGCTGCACTGGCAAACGCGAACAGAGCTATCGCAGCCGCGGGAGAGGCTATAATGGAGTTGGATGGAGTGGAGGACTTAATCATTGATGATGGGTGGGAAACTGAAGATAGTGCGGACTATACGGATATTGATGATGACGATGACCTGAGCGGTTTTAGCGGGGATGGGGTGGAGGCTGCGGAAGAGGGCAGCGAGGAAGAGGATGGTGATGGTGATGACGATGATGACGATGACGATGATGACCTTATCCAACTTATTGGTCATCGATAGTGAGGTTGTCCTTTGATTCCGTGGGGGGCCGGACGGGTTCGGTTACTAGTTTGGTCTGGCCGTCTGGCCTGGTCTAGTTTGGCTGGCTTGGTTAGTCGTACATATGTATGTTTCGCGGGGAGCCCTCTCTCTGTCCGTTTCCTTTCTTTCTCCTAGCTCGACCGAAGATGGTGATGAGACTCTTGCTCTTCACTTGTGGTCATCTTCCTTCCCCTTTCTCTTTTATCTTCCTTCCGTATTATTCATGCATCTACATTAGCAATTGCTTTTGAATAATCTCTCTCCTTCCTCTTCCCTTCCTATCCAGCCATCTCTTCAATCCCATTTCTTCTTTAACTATTCATTGGAACCCACGGTCTTGCATGAACGGACGATACTTTATCTATTTCTTCTTTTCCTTCCTCCTTTTCCTTCTCATCATTTGCACACTCTGCAATGCCGGCTGTTTGGCGGCAAATTTTTGGCGTTCTCTTTTTTTTTTTTTTTGGGAGGGTGTACTGTACTCGTCGGTATAACAGGGGCATAGGGGGTATTTAGTAAGTTACGTTGTGGCACGGGATTGTAGTATACCCTCTTCGGAAAATATCATACCGGTCCTGGTGTGAGGCAATGAACGCTATCATGGGGTATCACTCGAGTAATAGGTAGTCGATCAGTGCTGTGCTTGGCTACTGCACCTGTAGCGTAATTATGATTAAGCACTAAATTCCTCCCCTTCATCTTATTCTAGTAGGGAATTGCTCTTTATTTACTGTGCCCGTCTGGGGAATACGTGTCTACGTGAGTGGCTAAGTGATCTGGAAAAGTAATCAGTTTCGCTCAGCACTACCGTAATTGCGCCGTGCCGCACGGCGTTTGTAGTTGGCTTGAAGTGAACACGGTACTGCACCGGCGATAAGATGGGGTACTAGAATACCAGCAAAGGATTCCTTGGACTGTTTTTTTCATTCATTTTTTTCAATAGGGTTTTTCTAGTGTATATTTACCTTATCGTGTACATGGCTTTTATTTATTTACCTATTTACTCATTTATCGGCTTATTTCCTTGGCTCTTGGTTGGTAGGTTCGTTTTCGAGCTTGTTTTAATGGTGGGGTTTGCTGGACGGAATGAAAGTAGTGATATGGTGTAGCTGTTAGGGGGGGCATAGCCTGATGAAGGCTGGCTGGTGGGGTAAGTGTTTGGTAAAGGCTGAATGGAGAGTATGATTGAATGGAGTTTGGGAGGGGGTTGTGTTTGTGGGTGCTGTATGGGGGCGGGGGGGTATGTTATGTTCAGTGTAGTATATAAGACCTGCACACATACTGCTAGCAAGGGATGCGGGGGGTTTAGTACTATTAAGCGAGATTTCATTTTCTCTTTTTGCATACACAGTTTTTCGAAGCAATATTATAGAGCTAGTTGAGCTAACCTGAACGTGCGCGACGTTTGTAGCTAACACGTTTCTCTAAGACAGAAGATGTGGTCCTGTATCCTGGAATCTGGGGTAACCTGAACGTCCGCTATAGTGTTATCGACGGGACTTCTGACAAGTATAGCATCCCGGAGCCTCGGGCGATTACATGTGTTTCAGCGTGCGGGAGGTGGATGGGGTGGGTGTATGCTCGTAAGACTTGAGATACACGCAGTGATGTTTATTCCGTAGGCTGGGTGGCTGGCTGTTGAAAAAAGAGAGGCATATGCCGGGCCATAGCCTCCTCCTCTTCTCCGGGACGTGTGCCCTCTGAGCACCTTACACGGCATTGCCAAGGCTGCTGTGCTAACTTATAGTCCTTTTCTTATACCCCATGGTAATGTCGGAGGTCACGCAGGAGAGGTCGAATATGGAGTCTAAAGTAATGGGACTTGAATGATGAGAGAGAGAGAGAGAGATAGATGCTGTCTTGCTTGCTTGCCTATAGACGCGCCTGAGATAGCCGTACTTATAGCAATCTCTACTATGATCATACATCAATATGACTCAAGTCATGTCCTAGTTCCCCATGTCCTAAGTCACCTGGCCACTGGCCGAACATATCTGTACTACACATCACAGTGAAGCAATACTTCCGACAGGTAACACTGAGACCATCCGAGTGATAGTATATGACTGCACCAATCAAGTGCGATCAGTACTCCTGCCCTAGAGTAGCTCATATACCGGCTCAAAAGAGCTAGAATATCGCAACTGCCCTGCACTGTGGGTAGGGAGAGGAGGAGGAGGAGGGGGGGAAAGTATGGGAACAAATAAGGATTTCGAATATCATACTTCCGTAAGAAAAGTATTAACTGAAGAATTACTTGAGGATAGATGGTAAGTTATAACTAATTATACTCTCAAAGAGTTCTTCGTCAACACACTTCCTCTTATTCTGGCTTAGATCCCGGAATAATAGTAATTTCTTAAAACTGCTGAGAAATTCTTCTAGATTTCTACTTCTATAATTATTTTTCAAATAACTTGCAACTATTAGACCAACTCATCTGATGATCCGATATACAGGACTGTATTATTATTAGGCAACTTGCCTAATTCCTCCTCAGGCTCATATTTAGCTGTCTTCCTAGTATGATAATGTCCTTAGCTCTTGACTTCTTGAATTATAATTCTGGTAACACTACTTTGGATGACATCTCCCTAAGCTAATTGTGTGTCTTGGACAGTATGGCTCCAAGCTCCGTTCCTTGTGTACTGCCAGCATTATTAGAGTTTGAAGATACTGGATTCACTGCAAATGGAAAGACTACTGAAATGGTGATAAATATGCAAGAGGTGAAATATGTGGATTGATGGACTATGTGAAATGTGGTGAGTGCACGGCTGTTTTCTGTGGCATATCTAAACTACATTACATCTCTTGTGACTTCTCTGCTATGTTCTTGTCCGCCCGTGGATTAATACTAGAACAAGATACCCGGATTTAGCTCGGCCAAGCACCACCGAGCATAGACTTAGGGTCGCTATGAACCAATGCCCTTGTACCTGCCTCCCGAAATCTTGGCACAGCTGAGCCCTAGTAAACACCATTATTCCGGATTCCTCTGGAATGTGCAAGTATGAATACCAGATGATCTTGAAGTAATCGGAACATGAGTTACCTGACCAAAGGAGTGTATTACGGCTATATACTTCCACAAAATCGGTGCCTCTCGAGGAGCTGATTAAACTATGACCAGACCACTTACTTTTTCCTCTTCCCGAATAGCAAAACAATCGCCTGGTAGGGTAACATGACCAGTCTAAGCCAGCGGGATGTGGGGACGTAAGGGGACCGGTGTGTGTGTACAAGTGACAGGATTTCTTTTCACCCGGCTGGAGGGAGAAATCTAGTTTTTTTCTCTTGTTTGCTACCTTGTCCGGACGGTGGATGTGTGGGTAGATCAGCTTGGATTTACAGTGCAATACCGTCGGAGAGGTGCGGGTATATGTTATCTTATCGAACGAACAAGTGGCGGATGGGTGTTTGCTTCCTTGTTCATGTGCTGCACCGGTTACGGGTACCGTAGTTAGCAAACGTGTTGCACAGTACTCGAGTACTTGTTGTATCTGGCATGAGGTACAGCCGCGTCCGCAAAGTTCCCATAATCCCTTCCAACTACTACGCACTAGGGAAATGCTTCGCCAGCTCTCTCTTTATATTTGTTGCAGTAAGAAACAAGTCGTCGCAGAGTTTGCAATAGAGGGTTTGCCCAGAGAGACTTGGGTAAGGTTAAGATAAGTTAATGACAAGGCTTGGAGACACAGTCCTTGATTCTACGCGGTTTAGGTGTAAAAACCACGAAATCAATCGCACTTGGAATTGAGGGCCCTAAATTCCAACTTTCCCCATACTTTTATGCCTTCACGAAGGTATGATTTTGCAGCCGTGCTCCTTAAGTATGATCTCAACAAGATAACTGAGAATTGGTTACATTGTGACCCCTCGAAAGGACGAGTGTAAGAGAGCCGAGACTTATCGGGGCCCTCGGTGCTAAAGACAACTTCAGGGAACACTATCAATAACTCCTATGTTAGAGAGTGTAAACCCCCTAATGTCCCTAGAGGGATGTCCACAAAACGATATTCTAGCAGCCTTTTGCTGGTCTGTTGTTAACAGACATCCCTCGTAGGGCACGATGGGGCCTGCGGGGGCTTTACGGACGCGGTGTATGCGAGACTCGGGCAGGGTTCTTTTTTTCGTAGTTAGGTGGTCATATAGCAATACCAGTAGCCGCATCTTCAGATACTCATTGCCAGATACGGGTACTGGTGCTCTTGGGAGATATTGTCGGTTAGTTGTACTTGGGAATGTTAGTAAAAGTCGGAAAACTATTTCTACTTATCTCATACAAATATTTATACAAGTAGAGACAGGGGACACACCCAGGAAGGTTAAGCTGGTTAATCTACCGGGGGTTGTACCTTTTTCCGGATACAGTAGGGAGGAGGGGGGAGGGTGATTGGCTATGCCGTTCTGTTCTATTCTGTTCTGTCGTGTTGTGTTGGTTGGTTGGGGGTGGCATCGGGCTAGAACGAACGCCAAGTATTATTCTTGTGCTAGGCCTCTTTATGTTCATAATAGCGGGTACGAAGTATCCCTTCGTTTGATTTCGCGACTCACCCCAGAAGTGTGGCAACGATACTTAAGTGGGCGCGATGCTACATCGAGTATCGTTAGCTATGCAATTGACTTTTCTCCCCTAAACCTCTGGCACCCTC
>Ga0307507_10001087_pt1 | contig 60305 bp, 50 predicted proteins | sample 7_EM_MG_FD_207223 | JGI IMG/M metagenome (GOLD analysis project Ga0307507, IMG submission 207223) | Populus trichocarpa ectomycorrhiza microbial communities from riparian zone in the Pacific Northwest, United States - 7_EM | ecosystem: Host-associated > Plants > Roots > Unclassified | place... | reverse complement strand
CAATAAAATATATATTTTGCGTATTATTTCTGGCTTCCTATAGGTGTATTTTGCGTATATGAATTAAGCTGGTTGTATAAATACCTAAAATAATATGCATTTTACATACAAATACTTAAAATGCATATATTTTAAACGGGCGATGCCCCGCGCCGTAAGCGAGCCATATGATTTATATGGCGCCTACTAAGAAAAACGATGTATTTTGCAAGGAATTAACCATTCTTGAAATAATACTGAGGCATCGCGAACCAGCTAATAAATTCAACCTCACCTCCGCTATTACTACCCTACTGCCGCCTACCCTACCACCGCCCACCCTACTACTGCCCACCCTACCACCGCCTACTCTACCCTACGTGCTCTTATCTGACGCAAATAACCAATCAAGCTCCTCTCTAGCCTGCGAGGCTGCTAATTTTTGGCCCTTTCTGACCATTGTTTTCGTCTTCTTGGTGGCCTTCTGTTATATTTGTGCTGCGCGTACTTGATAGTTCTCTACTACCTTCCGCGACTCTGCTACCTTCCGCTTCCGCGTCGTCTTTAGAGTACCTACTACCCTAGTAGTATGAGGATTAGCAGCCTTCTAAGCAACTGGCGGTGACCGACAAGCCGCACACCTTCGCGTTGGCTCCCATTCGTCCTCCTCGTTGGGTATACTATAAGGCTTGAAGTTAACCGTTGGCTTCATTGCCTCGTAGGTGTTATAATAGAGCTCTCCTGCGTATATGGGCTTAGGACTTTTGCGTCCTAATCTAGTATTGGCCTGATGACGGCATGGCTCCTCTTAAAGACCTCTAATGGTAAAGCCTTCCTTATCTAACTTAATTATAGTGGCGGCTTCTAATTTATTGGATTAGTTACTATGGCAGATACACACTATAAGCAGATATACCATCTGTACGCGTAGCAATATAAGCAGACTCCTTAGCTCTTTTACGCCTCTGGGTATTCTTCTAATTAATATACAGGCTTAAGAACACCTTAGCCGCCCAGCTGCGTTTAAATTTGGTTATCTATGGATATTTCTCTACTAGAGCGTCGACTATAGAAACCTTCTTCGCTCCTCTTCTTTCGCCTAGGTATATATTAGGTATCCTTTATTATCTATAGAGGCAAGCGCGCTAACGACGGTTTAAACTTTAGCCTAAATAATAAGAATATTGCTATCTATATTATGCACGGCTTAGTTTCTGAGCTTCTATATATTCACAAGTTGCTTAATCTTATTTGGACTTAACTACTGTTTTTTCTTGCTATCCTTAGCGCTGTACTGTCCTCGCTCTAAAAGGGAAACAAAGCTAGGCCTTAAAGCTTTAAAAGATTTAGGAGGCATTGGTAATAAGTAGGAGGGCTTAGAAGATCTAGAGGATAAAAATAGTAAATAGAATTTATATATAGAAGATAGTCTTTTATCTATAATTTGTAGATTTGTAATAGTTAAACTTACTAATTAGTAATTGCTTTCTAGTGGAACCTGCGGAGGCCTTTTTTCGCTACCTACTAACGAATACCTACCTCTATCTTATCCTTACTTGCATACTACACATTCGCTCACTATGCCGAGAATTATAACCTGCTACTGCGCGAACTGCATTACAGTTTGGCTAGGTGGAAGGCCTATATTATAGGCTACTTTCTACCGGCACTGCAAACTGTAAAGCTACTAGCGGCGTCCTTAAGGCTCTTATATATGTACTTCCTGCCCTAAATACCCAAACGGACACTCTATTTGACGAGCGGCTTACTACAAATATATTGCCCGCGTATAACAGTTACAGACTAGGGCGGCAAATATATTAAATTCAGCCAGAACAAATACCTTAACTACTCTAGATATTGACGACAGTAAGCCTACCAACCTCTCTAACGAGTTTGACATTAAGCAGAGCGGCAGCAGTAAGTAGGAAGAAGATAGTAAGGACGGTGGCTATATATTAAGCAACTATAGCGTTAATATACCGCCTACTGTTCGCCCTATTAAGGTCTTAAATAAGGAACGCCTATTCCTAAAGCTTGTAGCTTGGTTAGAAGGCGTACCCTATAAGAAGCTTAACTCCCTTACCTGCATGCTCTACCTCTATAAAGGCATAGATCTACCGAATTAGCGTAACAAGGAAAAGAGACTCCGGAAAATAACTAGGATTGTACTCTACCAAATTAACTGCTGTATTAGAGGCTGCATGGCGTACACAGGAGTAAATTCGGAGCTTAACCACTATCTCTATTGCCTTAAAGTAAGGCTTAATCAGGTTACCAAACAGCCCTATAAGACTTTTATATATATACCACTTACCTTATAGTTACGGATACAGTATAATAATCTAGAACGGTTAGCTATATTAAAGTCGTACCAGCAGAGGCTTCTAAGCTTAAATATAAAAAACGGTCAGCGCCTATTTCAAAACGTCTTTAATAGCAATCTATTCCTTAACTTCCATAAGCGGAAGCTTAACCTATTCAGTAATAAGCACGATATTGCCCTTCAGCTATCGCTTGATGGTGTTCAACTAGATAATAGGAAGACCTATAAGGTAAGCAAAATAAGCAAATTAATTAAGGTTACTAATATATATAGGTAACTCCGGTCGTCCTCTATAACCTTAATCTCCCACCTAATAAGCGCTATAAGGTTAAGAATATACTTATAAGCTTTATCTTACCTGGTCCTAATGCGGCCAAGGACCTTGATTCCTTTCTACGGCCACTAGTTAATGAGCTTCTAGAGTTAGAGAATAGTGTTTAGGCCTTTAATGGCTATACTAATACAATATTCTAAATGTGGGTATAGGTAACTCTAGTTACTAGTAGGCGCTATATACTTATTAAATTTAGCAGCTAACGCCTTTATAGGTAACGGCCCAGCTCTTACAGACGCTATAGGCATAAAGCGTCCGGGCAATGTGATTAGGCCATGCCATACGTGTTCTATTAAAGCAGAGCGACGCGCTAATATATAAGGTTCCTATTATATCCCTTATACATAATATAACTACGAGAACTAGCCGCTGCGTTAAAATCTTCGGCTTATAATTAATTTAGTTAATTAAGCTGCGGATAATAGCTATAGAATAAAGTACGGAATTACTTGCAGTAGTATACTACTAGAGCTCCGATTAATATATTTTCCACAGTTATTTCCTGCTGATATTATGCACTGCGTTCTCTTAAATATCACGCCCTTTTTATATCGCTTATAGAACAGTATAAAGCTAAAGATTAATAACCCTAAAACCAGAGGTAAATACGTGGATAGGTTTCTAGAATTACCTTCCTACCGTTTAAGTAATGCTGAGCTTAGGATAATTGGCTTAGCGTTAACTAAATTAAGGCCTTAAATACCGGTATCTATTACCTATACGCCTTGTTGAATTGACAGAGACTATATAGGATTTAAAGCTAAGGAATAAAAGGCCTGGTTGCTCTAATTTGGAACCTTTCTACTTAATGGAATCCTCCCTAATAAGTACCTTACAAACTTCTGCATACTTAGCAGGCTCTATTCACTAGCTACTTAATACAAGTTTACTGAAAGTGATATACCTTATATTTAGGAGCTTGTAGAGGAATTCGTTCGAATATATAAGAAGCTATATTACCGTGGCGAACCTAAATAGCTGCAAGTATGCACTGTTTAAATTCACTACCTACTATACTACTCCGGCTATATTCAAGATCTAGGCTTAGCTTAACTATTCTAGCAGTTCTTTATAGAGCGAATAAATGGTATTATTAAGCTAAAGGCTCGCTTAAAGTCCTAGATGTATATTAGCGTTAGCAACGGAGTCCTAGTTACTGAGCACTTAAATTACCTTACCTTTATTCTTTCACCAGATAAACCAACCTTAAGGGATAACACGCCACTACTACGTCTATTAGGTGTATTTAATGCAAGCCTAACTACAATATAGCGGGCTTAAATTGAATACGCAGTAGATTACTGGCTTGGTAAGCCCCCCTTCTTTAAACGCTGCCACCTATAAAATGACCTTACTATTAGATCAAGAAAGTTACAAAGGCGTGACGATATTAATTAGGCAAGCCACTGTATCTGCTATCACGAACCTAGTATACAAGAGTGGTAATTTAGCGAAGTTGAATTCTTTATTAACGCCGCTAGCTTTAGGCGCTGGGCATATATCAAAAGCTTTACTAGTGTTAATATTAATAGGAGCTATAGGATTGCGACTTATAACGGCATAGGTGCGGCTAGATAGATTAGAATTAAGTGGATTAAGTCATTAATTGGCGTGTTACATAAAGGCAGGACAGGCGGCGTCGACTATATTATTACCGATATTAATATATTTGGCCAGTAAATGACTATTCCTAAATAGGAAATTATATACTGGCTTAAAGGTAAGCGGAGACTACGCCATTTAATTTGGTTTACTGACTTTAGAGTAGCGCAACGTCTTAGGCCGAAAATCCCTTTTACTGTCTCCCACCTACCCCTAATAAAGTTACCGCTATACGTGCTGTTTAATATACATACAATGATATATAGGGAGCTTTTATATAATCGCTAGATCTATATTGTTGCCGTCTTAGCAAGTAAATTGGATTTTTGGAATTTTTTTTCTATCTTAATTCGTGGCTAATATAATCACTAAAAAATTTGGTTATGTGACATCCTATAAGAACACACATTGCTGATGATAATATATTAACACTATAGTAAGATATTTATATATTTCGTACTAGCAGCTTCTTGCAATAACTAATATTAGTAGATCTACTATTTTAAATTTCTAGATTTGGGGTTGTTGAGGCTATGTATAGAGGCTGTCAATCGCGCTCCTATTGTAATATTTTGCTAAAATCGCAATTTAGTAAAGCTTAATACAACACCATGCCAAGCATTACCGGAATTTGTATATCTTGGGTTTTTAACTAGCCCTTTTTTAAGTTAGTAAGCCCGTTGATATATATAGATTAGTTAAATTAAGCCAAATATCAAGCCTCTCTGCAGCCTTAATTGTATGCACGAGATTTATACCCAATATGCGTGAAATATACGTGCAATATGTATAAAAAACCACTGCATTTTGCATATAAAGTCTACGGATGAGACTACCCTTTTTGCATTTAAATTCAGCTCTATACGCACTAAAAATCTGCCTAATATGCACGCAAAATTTGGTCCAAAATGCATCAATTTTAAATGCATATTGTAGAGCGGAAAGACCGTAGGGGAAGCGCAGCCCTGCCATGGGCACAGCCGCAGCGTGGAGGGGTTGACTATGCTCCGTGCCTCAGCCGTATGATACGGCGGGCCCAAGCCGCAGAACCTAGTGTAAATCGTAACTATTGAACTGCGTAAGCACGCTCATGGATGATATGTAACGGTAATCAAGGTGATTTGGCACAGATGTCGCCACCACAAGCAGGGAGGGTGGCCGACCCGCACCTTGTAGACCGCCAGATCATCTTACGAAGGTTTTGCTTAAAACGGCTTAGTGCACGGCAAAATCTCGGTAAAAAGGTCTGGCACCGAGATAACTTTAGCCGAACCATGACTTTTCTAGCGGCAGGGTTGCGTAAAACTGCTCCTGCTACCCTCTAACAAGCCGCCCATGTATCTATGCCGACGGAAGAAACACAATCTCGGAGGGTTTTCTGGTGGATAGCAAACGTACTCTAATAATATGGATCCGCGAAATCGAGTTTTCGGGTACCTGCCCACTCAGCAGCCTATTTCACCGAATCAATATATGTCACCGTACTACGACCCTCAGCCGTTCGGAGAAATTCAAATACCACACAGTGGCTCTCAATTCCAATATGATCAAGAATACGTTACCCACGGGCCTGTGGTACATGAAGGTTTTGTTCCTAGTAATAACTTTGACGATTTCGATGATATCGAAGACGAAGGAGCTTATCCCGTGCTGCCACCACAACTTCAATCATCGTTTGTGGGCTTTAATCCTGAAACAGATTTGTTTCAAATAGATACTTTAGGTGGCCTTGAGGATGAGGAAGAGGACGATGAAAGTGAAGACGAAATCGATCCGACCGCTGACGAACAGTTCCTGAGCTCTATCCCAGACTCAAATAATCCTGATTTTGACCCCGATTATGCAATGTCAGACGGAGAGCAGGCTAGTCAAGATGAAATGCTAATCGACGAATCTTTGCAAGAAACCCTGCTACCACGGCGAGGACGCTCGCTAGGCACTGGTAAAGGAAAAGGCCGCCGTGGTCGCCCACCTAAAGAATCTCGTCCAAAACCAAGAGGCCGTAGGAAAGGAGCAGCCCCAAAGGGTGAAGGCCAACGTGGAGGAATGCGGGGAAGGAAAGGACCTCGTACCGTTGCTGATCCCGGGCCAGAGTTCAAGAATCTCCAAAATCGTGCGAGCGATGCCTACGTTGAAAAGAATTACCAGGCTGCTATCGATTATGCCAATAGAGCTATTCAGCTCAATCCGGAGATATTTGCAACTCATAGCCTCCTATCCGAAATCCATCTGGAAATGGGAGACATGCAACGTTCTCTAGAAGCTTTAATTGTCGGTGCTCCAACCAAGCGGGACAAGAATCTTTGGTTCCATATTATCGAGCGAATCTGGGATCTCGAGGAAGAAAAATACCCCCTGTACGACCGAGGAGTCAAGATTGCCCTCGCCCTTTCGTGCCTAAAGGAAATTCTTTTGATGGATCCGAATGACTACGAAGCCCGAGAACAGAAACTTAAGATTGAAGTAGAACTTGGAAATAATGGCAAAGCTATATCACTTTGTGCAAAGATGCTAGAAATCCGACCTTCCGAGACTGAGGTTCTTCGAGAAATGGCGAGGTTAAGTACAAAATCTGGGAGACATGCTGCAAAGTACCTTGATAAAGTCCTGAATAGTTTCGGGAGCACAGTTACCTATTTTACAAAGAACGAATCCCCTGCAACTAGCAACTTCGATTGGTCTTTACTCAATTACTATCTAGAGCTTCTAGAGCGTGTGAAGAATTATGACAAAGCTTTAACAAGCTTGAAGATGCTCTCTAGATGGCTGCTTGGCAGGAAGGAGGAGAAATATTGGGATTCTCAACAAGACGATCGGGAGTGGGACGTTGGAGATGAGCCCAGAAGGATTGGAGTAAGTGGGTTTACTCCTGGGGATTATCCTAACGAAACGTATGGAGAAGGCATGCCTCTAGAAATAAGGGTGAAAATGGGTGTTTATAGGTTGCATATGGGCCCTTCTCACCTTGCTGAAGCTTTGGTATGTTTTGGCCAACTACTGCACTTCTAGCTGCTAATTTCTTTAAAGAAACACTTCGAGTTTCTCGAACCGGATGACGAATCACCAGATGCAAAAGTCATGGACTACGGCGATCTCTTCCGCGAAGCTGCCGATACTTTTAAATCATTAGGTTATCACCAAGAAGCGATTCGTTTCTACGAAGCACTCCAAAGGAACCCTGATGAAATGAATGTAGCATACTATCTAGGGCTCGCAGTTTGCTACACGGCACTTCGGCGGACATCGGATGCAGCTGAATGCTTGCAGACTGTGATGAGCACGGACACGCAGAATGTCGAAGATCTCGTACAACTAGCAAAATTCCTCGAGGACTTTGGGATGAAGGAGGCCGCAATTCGTAAGGGTAGAGAGGTGTTCAAATTGGGAAGGCTAGACCTTCTCAGAAAAGCTGGATTCAAATCGATCGCGGCTGTCCAGCCAGCCTTCCCTCCGAGGAAACCCGTTTTCAAGAACGAAGACAGAAAGAACCATATGAGAAGTATGCCAAAGAAAATTGCCCCAAGGCCTGTACCAAGGCATGAGTTGAATGCTGGTTTGGATCTGGACGAGAATTCCGATGAAGCGTTAAGCGGTACCAATGGCCCTACCGGAGGTCAACCACCGGAACGGTCAAGTTCCAGTAGGAGGCCGTTTGAACCTCAGAAATTTGGGAAGCAAATGCCTGGTTCTTTTGAAAGCTCGTTCATAAGAACGTTCCAACCTGTCGATGATCCCCAGTTTTCTAAGTCTGCTACTGTAAGATATAGGCTAAGTCAGGCTGCTGCGAAAAGGCCAGCAGAAATGCAGGCAGCTAAGGATGTGGATCTAAGAATCAAAGATCAATTCAAGACCATGAAAGAGTTGGAGGAAATCATAGATACTGGAGACCACCTTGCCACAGAAGAATGGATGAATGCGGCAAGCGAAATGATAGCTGAGTTCATGAAGTTCAAACTCTTCTTTATGGACAGGAACCTCCCATTTACTGGATACTTCCGGAGGCGTGGGGATTGGTGGAAAGATGCGGCTATCACCGAATTAGCGTCTTTCGCAAATAGGATCGACAGTGGCGGTAAGTTGCCTCCGATGCGCAGATATGATCGGTGCTAAGAAGTTCTGCAGATCATGATCTCGATGCTGAATTAGATAATGTTGCCGATGAGTTCCATGACATTTCATTTGAAGAGTGGTTCGACATATTCTGCTCATACGCCACACAATTGGCCAAAACAGGGAACGGCGAGCGATGTTTCGAGATTCTAGATGCAGCTTGTAAAGCCAACGTCTTCTTCACAGAAAGGGATCGCCTACGTCGGATCTACGTTTGCTGGTTAGGTAAGGAAATTTGTTTACAGCTGTGACTGGATCCTAAGTAACTGACGCCCTCGTTAGCCTGTGCTATCACTCTCAATGATGCTAAACAAGTCTGCTATGCCTGTCGTTGGTTCATGAAGCATTATCCATTCGACAGCGACCTCTTCCGGCTCTATAACATCTCTAATCGGCTCTGCTCAGGGCCAAATGGTTGGTACAACTCGGGACCAGCCCAGAAGGCTATACTCCGATACGTCAAAGCCATGGACTTTACACTGCTCACACCAGAGCAGCGTAAGTGGTACAAATTCAACAACACTGAGCGGTCCTCCTGGACAACTAGAATCGGGCTAATGCACAAGATCAAAAGCCACGACCCCACTCTCTTTGCCCTCTACGGCCACGTGCTTGTCGCCGCAGGGACCTACGTGAGTGCGCTGAACTACTATTTCCGAGCCTATGTTATCACTCCTGACGACCCGATTGTCAACCTCTCAATAGCACTTTGCTACATTCAGCACGCGATGAAGCGGCAGTCCGAGAACCGCCAGTATCAGGTCCAGCAGGGCCTTGCTTTTCTTTTCCGCTACTACGAACTGCGGACCAAGGATAACGTCGCGGTTCATATTCAAGAGGCCGAGTTCAACATTGGCCGAGCATGGCATGCTCTCGGCTTGACACACTTGGCGCTCCCGGCGTATGAGAGGTGCATTGAGATGAGTGGCCGTGTGCGGGAGGAGCGGCAGAATCGTGAGAATGGTAAGGTCGAAGCTGTGGAAGATTTTGCGGCTGAGGCGTCGTTCGCGATTCAGACGATACTTGCTTTGGCGGGAAATTTTGAGGGCGCGAGGAAGGTCACTGAACAAGGGCTTGTTATTGAGTAGCTCATCTTTTCTAGCGTGTTGCATTTTCTAGAGTCTGGTGCAAGTTCTAGGGATGTGGTGCTTATAGCGCCTGCCTTTCCCGGCAGCGGGTTAAACTATATACCTGCATATGGTAGTGTTTGGGGATGGGGTATATGCGTTGATCTTCTCCACAATATCAGTGTAAGCGGCATCTAAAAATTGAAATAAACATTTTAAAATATATTGGAATCTTAACTGAGATGTGCTCTAAATATAGCTTTCTCGACTGATCAATTTAGGGTATCCTGTCCTACCTTCACCAGACCTTAAGCCAAAGAGAGTTCATAATTCGTTACCGGACCATCCGAAACCAACAGACGCTTACCGATATAAACCAACCCACCCAAATACAAATTGTTAACACAGTCCAACCAAAGATGTCTCTCCAAACCTCTTAAACCTCCCCTCATCCTCTCACAGCATAATAAAACACCCTAGCTACCAGCCCCCCCTAACCCTCCTCTCTCTCACCTTCCACCTACCAACTCCCCATCCCCTCACCGTCCTCCTCACCATCACGCCCCTCCACAAACTCTGAAAGTTGACCACATCCCTCTCCAACCTCTCCCTCCTCGCCTCCAGCACACCCTTCCATGCCCTTTGCAGCACCACCGCAGCGCCCACCAGCCGCTCGCGCGTCCGCACCACCAGCGCGCAGTGCGCCGCAACCCGCATTAGCGCGACGCGGCGGCTCGCGGTGCGGCGCGCCAGGCACACGCGCCAGAAAGCCTGAATGGTAGCTGCGGCGCGGGCGGCGCGGGCGGCGGGCAGCAGGCGAGAGGCCAGGAAGGCGAGGGTCGAGATCGTAAAGTCGCGCGAGGGTAGGGCGGGGGTGCTGGAGAAGAGGTTTGTGAAGGCGGCGGAGCAGCCGGCTGAGTGGAGTTTTGCGGCGAGGGAAAGCTTGCGGGAGGCCCTGGAGCTGGAGCTGGAGCTGGAGCTGGAGCTGGAGCTGGAGATGGTGGGGCTGTGGGGTAGGTAGGCGTCGACGATTGCTTCGAGGGCTTTGCCATCTGCGAAGGCGGTGGTGAGGTTTGCGACGCGCAGGCCGCGCAGGCGCGCGATGCTGCGAGCCCAGGCGTGCAAGAGGTGCGTGTAGCGTTCTAGGCCCTCGAGCTCAACGGTGTCGTCCTCGTTATCCGAGTATAGCTCCGAGCTGGCAGTGCCGAAGGTGTGCTTATCGTACCACATCTGCCTGAATCGGGCCGTCTCCTTCTCGACTTCCGCCCAGTTTATGAGAGGGCCTAAACCCCATTTACAGACTAGGGCCCAGAGGAGACCGAGCGTCTTTTCGCGGTGGCCGTCAACGATGTCGTCAGGTTTGACGTCAGAGATGGCACGGCTGGGGAGGCCTTTGACGCCTTCGAGGGCGCTAAGGGCGATCTGCACGTTGTAGAGCTTCTGAGCGCGGCCGATGCTGGGGAATTTTAGGTGCTGGGAGAGGATCCAGGGTTCCTTCTGGTCTAAGTCGAATGTACTGGTCAGAATATCGCCAGTTGGCATCGTAATTGTCAACGTATCCTCAGAACGCGATGCGAGGGCTGACAGAGGATATAGGAGTAACTCAACTAGCCTCGTTAGGAGCACCCCATTCCTGAGATCGGTGGCGAGGTTGCTTATGTGGTAGATGTATTCTTGTAGAGGGTATTGAATGTGTTCAACGCGGTAGTTGAGATGGCCAAGTGGGCGGGTTATATCGCCTAGCGATGGTAGCAGTATTGATGCTAGAGTATGGAGCACTGTAGTTGATGATTTCTGGGAAGATGAAATCTGAAACAGGCAACCGGGAAGGATGTCTGTGGCCTTTGCTTTGTCCAAGAGGAGAACAAGCATCAAGCTCCGAAGTACTGTTCGGCGCCATGACCAACCCTGAGATCCAAAGTCATCACCATGAAGTTCGCTCTGCCGGGCAATGCTTGCAATGCTGCCAACGCCTGTCTTAACACGTATGGCGTCTTCGTTGCGGATGATAAATGTATCTATGAACCCTTCAATGGCTCTCCTTTCCGCTCGCACCTGGCGCTCTCCGCCGTCTGAACTGGTGGAGGCTCCAGACAATCTTGATGAAACTGGAATCTGACGGCCGATGATAGTTTCTGCTGCCGCTTTCAAGGCCCCCAAGTCGTATGTGTCAACCCACAGCTTCAAGAATTTACGGCGGAGGCCAACATCATCTTTCAGGCGCAGAGTCTGCGCGAGGAGATCTTTCGGTATGCTTAATGCGCCGTAGAGTAAAGATGCTTGGAGGCGCTTATGCAGTAGTGGCATAGCGGGCTCATGATATAGTGTAATAAACTTCTTTCTTAATTCATCAGGATCCTGTTCGCGATTGCAATCCCTGCTGGTAGATTCGAAAAGACTATTGAGTAGTTGCGTGATAGCAACCTCTTGGTAACTTAGCCAATTATCCTCATAGAGCTCTGGTATTGAAAGGTTCTCGGAAAGTACTGGATATTTCTCTTGCTGCTGCGAAGCTTTCTGAGCAACGAGAGGAACGTTGAGCTTCGAAGGAGGCCGATCTGTTTTATGTCGTCGTAACGCGCTTGGCGGAGAGTTCGTCGGCTGGAATGGAGAAGACGAGTTCGTAGGAAGTAGCTTGGAAACTCTTCGTGTAGATAACTTCTGAGAAGCAGCAGAGGCAGCCGTCGCGTCAGCTCTAGCTTTTAGCGATTTCGAGGGAGATCCGGCATGGCTAGTCTCAGAGCTTATTCTCTTCCGGCTTCCCCCAGCCTTAACTCTGGAGCTTTGAACATGCTCATGTTGCTTTGATGAAGTAAAATGGACCTTGGATGACTTTGTGACATGGCTTTTGGATTCTTCTTTCCCAAATTGAAATCGGCTATCTTTCCGTACGGGCTTCGCATCATCGATTAATGACCTCCCAGGCGGTATGTTTTCCTTTCCACCACCTTTCCCCACAACATCCTCAGCAAATGTCACACTTTGCACAGGCCGGGAGGTTTGCTGCAGAGGACCTCGTTTTGGAGGTACCGCTAACGACTTTCGAGATGTTTTCTTGTCCTGCCGCAGTGCTGATACAAGGCTCCCGGGCTCCTCCTCCGATAAAGTCACCAAATCAAGACCAAAGTCCGGTGATTTCATTCTCCCACCCCTATGTTTATGAGTTGGCGCTCCTGGATGAACCGTTATGATGGTGGTGTCCTCGGACGGAATGTATATGGTCCTCCGGCGCGGATCCTTTCTGATTTCCGGCTTCTTATGTTCATGCCTCTTCAGCCTATCCTCTTGAACGTGTATGGGTTTCTCGGTTCCCAAAGGCTCTCTGTCCGCTAGGACGGAAGATACGCGTCTTCTCGTTGGTCGCGCCAATTGTGGTTCCTGAACTGCTGGCGGGGCAATTGGCATTTTTTGCGCTGGATGTGCTAAGATTGTACTCTTCCTTGCTCCTAATTCCCTGCGCAAAATAGAAGCTCTACTCCTACTAGCCTCAGCAACCTGGTGGCGTTCCTCGAGGGCCACATCTTCGAAAATGTCCACCGACGGATTAAATGTTGACTTCCGCGCTGGATCCCTCGGGCGCCGCCTCGGTTTCGCATTCCTGATATGTGTTTGTAATTCTGTCGTGTATTCTAAGGTAGTTGTGGTATCATCCTGTAAATAGGAAGCGCCCGAGTTCGCGTATGTGGAGGAGCGATTTGCGTTTGCGTAATAACGATCAATATTTTGGAACGATGGATTCGGCGCGGGGCACGGTGTTGCCTCAGTATACCGATGCATGATTGCTAGAGTGCGTGATGTACTCTACGCTTTTCTGAAATGTTGCGGTCGGAGTAATGATGATCGAGGTGCATGGTGGTGTTGAGGTTCTCGGGCACGGACGCGAAACGAGATTCGTTTGTTTACCGTCAGGTTGCTGTGGGAATCAACATGAAACCATCGTGGTCCATGCCAATTTGCGAAGGGACCAGACCAGAGTATTGTTTCGACATACCATAGTACACATGTCCATGATTATACAAGGGGTGTTAAGATTAACTTCCTACTAAAAAGTGAAAATTTTATCATCAATTAGGTTGGTTTCTGCAAGTATTTCGCTGTTCCTCTACTGAGTATTAGATTTAGTGCCTCAATATTTCGCATGCCCGAGCTGAAAAATTGTATTCTACACTGAAAAGTAGTATATACAGGAAGTAATCCAACCATCCCAAACTCTTAAACGCCACGCTATGCTCACAAAGTGATAAAATACCTTGCTTGTCTTTTCATTATCAATCATTGCGGTCGTCATCGGCATCCTCAACGGTAGCCGGACGAGGAGTACTGTGTGCAGTAGTGCTAGGGGCTCCACTAGTTTGAGTAGCGGAAGGGTTGTTTGTTCCAATTTGCCCGAAAATCCAACCAGACTGGAGGTCATCAGGAACCCCGGGAATACCCTGCGCATCTGCATTCGCAGCAGCGGTTGGAGGTGTGGCAGTGCGTGAATTTGCGCTCTCGCCAGGATCACGGATTTGATTTGTGCGAGTAGATTGCTGACCATGGCTTCCATAAGACTCCGGGTACAACGCCCTGCGGATGTGATCTGAAGGAAGGTTCTGCGGCGGTGGCATGGAACCAATACCCAATGTATCAGTTTGCAGATCTAGAGTCGAAGGGGCTTGTGCCACACGTCGCAGCGTATAGCCTGGCGGTAGAGTTAATCCAGCTGGCAGATCCTGGTGGCCAGCACCCATGACAAGCCGTCCTTCAACTGGGAGGAAGATTCTCTGCGCACCCATCGCACCCCAATTGGGATTTAATGGTAGCACATTGGGAAGTTCCGCGGACCCACCACTAGCTTGCTGGATCCTGTGGAGCTCTCCAAGTAGCGCGTGGATGTATTCTAATTGGTCATGCTGGGTATGAAGCTGTCGGACGGAGTAGATGATGTTCTCTTGCAGGCGCAAGATGTCAGATTGAACATCAGCGGGATTTCTGTTAAGCAGACCATTCATCGCCGGTCCTTGGTTGAGTAGTTGCCCGATTTGTTGCTGATTCCGTGGTTGGTTGTGAACAAGATCCTGCGCAAGATTCGCGGCAGGATTGGCAGGATTGTTTAAATGGTTAGCCACACCGTTCATTACTCCAATTCTGATCGGGCCAAAGTTGAATATCCGCATTCCATTCGCAGGACGGTTAGGCTGAACCCCTTGCTGTGCGTTTTGGCCTTGTCTCTGATTGCCTTGACGACCTCCGAAGTTGAAAAAGTTCTGTATATTCTGCATGTTTTGCTGGGCTGGGTTTCCCTGGTTGGCTGCAGGGGCGCGAGGGTTATTTGCTTCGGAAAGGACTGGACGCCGGCATGTAGGACATACTTGTTGTCTTTCAAGCCAGCTCCTAAGGCAACCAAAATGTAGGATGTGGTTACAAGGCAATTTCTTTGGCCGTTGTCTTTCATCGACACGTCTAGCTGTTCCGTTTGCCTGTGCTCCCTCCGCACCTGGTTGAGTCCATGGCCTCATCTCCTCACGGCAAACGATACACGTACTTTCCCGCTCGAGGTCTTCTGCGGTTGCATCTGGATAACGAGCGTTCATATCACGTGTAGCGTTGCGATATTGAATAAAATCATTGATCCTCTTAAAGAATGATCTTAAAGTGAAGAATAAATCCCGCATGATGTGAATCGGGATGCCATGGAAAGCTATAAGAATGGTGAAAAATCCACAGTAGACGACGGATTTGATAAAATCTAGCAAGAACGTTAGTTTTCATCAGTGAAGATATTGGCCTCTAATGCATACCGGTAGTAAGATCGAGATAGAAGACCCAACGTCCTTTCTCTTCCCATCCAGGAACATCACTGTCGTCATCATCTTCCTCTTCCTCTTCCGCGCCTGCTTGTTGTGCACTAGTTGCAGCGCCTTCTCCAGCCTGTGCTTCAGTGTTCGAATTAGCTTGTCGTTGTGCTTGTTCTCTCGCAATCCTCCGAGCTTCCGTTCTCGCGCGAGTTTGACGACTGATAACCAACATCTCACAGAGTGTTAAGACGTATCGTAGGAGTATGGACACTGATGCTATTGCAAGGAGAGCGTATTCGAAGCCAAACATAACCATCATGCCTGGACGTGCTTCCTGCAAGATAGTATCGATGCAGTGTCGCATCATAAGAACATCGAAGATGACAGACAGAACGAGTGATGCGGATAGTCGTGCGTGGAAAAGGCGTGGGTTTGCCGGAGGTTGTTGTTCAAGAATCTCGACGCGGCCTTCACCGATCCATTGCCAAACCTTCCCGCCCAATAGGCAAAGAAACATGACAAAGAACCAGACGCCAATATCATCACGAAATATTGTCATGGCAAGGAGGGTTTCGCTGACGGCAAACCAGGCTTTGTCATACAACTGTTCGGTTTCGATAGGGCGTAGTGGGCCATAGAGGAGCCTTTGAAGACCATAGCCAAAACTGATGGTGCAAATGAGTGCTAGGTTGACTAAGAGCTATATACCGTGAGCTTTTTCTATGCACGTTGTAAAAGGTCGAGACAAACCATCAACGACCCATTGCTTTGGGAAATGTATACGGCAGCGGAATAAAAATTGGGGCGCTCATAGTATGCGCGAAGAAGGACAATATTAGCTAGGAGGGTCGAAACCTAGGTAGGTAAAGTTATGTCAGTGTCTGGTATGAAGTGAGTATTTGAAGGTAATGTCTCACCCCAACGTATATTGTATACCTCATCATGCCGCAAGGACGACCGACTACAGAAAAGAACAAGGAAGAGAACGACAATCCATTAGATGAATGGGAAGATGACTGAAGCAGTTGAGCGCAAGCAACTGGGGATGCTGCGGATGTCGGGTGGCGGGTGATGTTAAAGACACGAAGCTCTTTTGGAGGTCGCGTCGGTCCACCCAAGCCAAGATGACGAACCGCCACAGCACAGACGACAGCCGTCAATTAAATGGAAACGCTCTGGCGCCAAGAATAAATGCTGTCCTCAACCCCGGCCGCTTGAAGGCGAAGATGGAGACGGCTTGCGCACATGCATGAGGATACGGGCGGGCACAGTTCCGCTGCCCCTTCTGAATATTTTCCTCTCCGTACAAGAGGCAGTACGAAAGATAAGTCACGAGGCTTCCATCCCAGTATTCTCACCCGGTGTTATCTCAGGTGCCTCAGCCGCTTCTCCAAGAAATTTGCGGCGTTGCATGGCCCCACTCTCTTGCCACAGCCCCACTCTGCCAACTTGTGTGAACTCCTGAGCTAATCAGCGGCGCGCACTAACTCCTGCGAACTCCTGAGCTAATAGAACGTCGCGCTACTCCCTACCCCCCCTGTAACCCCCAAATTCCTCTGCAAAGCGTCTGAGAGATTATAGGCGCGCGTTTGCTGTAAACTAGGCCCGATCCTTAACGCGTGTTAACTTTAAGTAACTATAATAGGGTTAATCTAGCAGCTACAGTTATAGTTTGCGATATAATTAAATTGTAATATCCTCTATTAGTATATTCTAGTGAATTTAACTAGCTAACTAACGTATTAGGGGTTAAAGTACAGCCTTAAAGTTTAAAGACGTGTTTTTAAACCTAGTCCTACCCAACTAGCCTTATTAACACAGCAACTATACTCCACTACTATAACTCTATTCACTATTAAACTTTATAAGGCGCCTCTTATACCCTATTAGAAACAGCTCGCCTAATTACACTACACCTATACAATATTTATAGCGTATTATTGGCTAGGTACGCTCTTTTAGAGACTCCTATAAACTTCTATAAACTTCTAAGCTAATTAGATAGCGAGATTTAAAAGGAAGAAAAAGATAGGTAGTAGGAATATAAATTACTAAAATTAATAGTATAGAGCTTAGGGTAGGGCAGTAGAGCTGCCTATAGTATAAATATTAGCTAATTATGGTTCTATCCTAGAGACTCTCTAGTTAATTTAGAGACTAAGCGTAGAAGAATTACCGTTAGTTATCTAGTAGGCAGGGCGTATAGAGAATATACTATTCTAGTATAAGGTTATTAACCTCTACCTTTAGCAAATTATGCTTTAGACCTACCTATAGCTTAATAACTTTAAGCCATATAATAAGCAGGTACGCACTCTATATCAGCTTATATTTAGAAAAGGTAACACTCTTCTTATTACCTATATGGGCTTTAGTAAAAGCCTAATCTTCTACACATATTCTATCCTTATAGGGAAGATTACTATCTAGATAATCCCGTTAAATAAACTAGGCAATAAGCAGCTAGATAATATTAAAAAGATAGATAGCTCTTATCTAGTTCTTATTAATGCTAAAATAAAAAGTTAGGAGAAGTCTCTAATTATAAAGATCTGGGAGGAGGTATATATATATATACTTCTTAAACCTAAGCAGACGTTAACAAAGTTATTCTAGAATGCCTTAAAGGAGCTAGAGTTGCAGTCTTAAATTAGGCTAGTTATAATTAATAAATATCATCTTATAAAGGAATAGGAAGGCTTTTAACCAGCCTACTTAATGCTAGGTAAGCTGTGGATAATCCTCCACCTAAATATAGTCTAGTTTACCTATTATATAACTCTTAATAAGAAGGTAGAGAAACTAGTCCTATTACACACTAGGTTTTAAGTAGTTAGCTATTATCTATACCAAACTAAGGTTATAAGAATATCTATTAATCGTCTAAATATGTCTATATATATACAACCAACTCCCAAAGGAAAGGTAGACTTATAGGAAAACCTATACTTTCTATTAGATAACTATATAAATAATAATAGAGTACCTATACCTAAATAGATATTAAAGACGATAGTCTTTATTAATGGTCGGATATCTATTTAGTAGGTAGCAAAGTACCTCTAAAATATACTACTCCAAAAGTCTAAGGCGTATATAAAAGGGACCAACAACAATAATAAGGCCTTTTATATTAGTAGCGTAATCTAGGAGTTTACTACTACTATATAAGAGTATAATTGCAACTAGTGGTATATAGAGTTTAAAAAGCCCTTCTCTATTATCTAAATTATAATAGCTATAACCTTACTTAGTATAGGTATAAATATCGTAGATATTAAGTATATAATTATTTAGAGGTTTCTAATTACAAATAGCCTAGGCGATATGTGGTAGCGAATTAGTTAAGGCGGATAAGGGAAAAATTATACTAGTATAGGTTATATCTTCCTACCATACTAGGCATTTAATATAGAGGGGGTAGATAAGCTAGGATAAAAACCACTATTACTACTATATACAGAGCCGCCAACCTAGGCGCCTTAGAGAGGACGTAACAGCTTACCTACTAGATATAGACAGAGTAAACTTATCTAGAGTACTATACCTAGCAATATTAGCGATGCAGAGAGTATTACCTTAAAGAAATTGGCCATAAGTCACAATTCTATACCTATAGCTAATAGTAACCTTCCGTTCTGGACAAGGGCTGAAATAGCTAGTCGCGAGAAGCTATTAGCCAAATAGAAGGATATAGTAAATAGTAAATATTATTAAAAGGCCTTCCTTATCTTCCTAGGAGAGGATAGGTTACTACTAGCAGTCTTAGACTATATTATTCGCGCGCCAGCTAATTAGTGCTGTAATTAATGCAACCCTTTACTATTTCCTAAGTTTATATCGGCCCCTAAAGTACTAACACTACTTTATTGGCTAAAGGCTGGCACCCAGCCTAATATTACATTAGGATTTATTAATAATTGGGCTGTTAAGTAGGCAGAGTTAATATACGCTAGCAAATATTAACGCTTCCCTATACCATCGTCTGTATTTATAGAAGAGAAGTATCGCTAGCAGCTTACGCATCTATATAATAGAAAAACACCTAATACCTTCTAAAAGACACTTATAATAGATTCCCTAAAAAGTATAGCTCCTTTACTTATCTTATAGCGACATTGCGATACCTATAGCGATCAGTTAATTAAGCAACTAAAGAGTATAGTTAAGGCAGTTAGGAGTACCTATAAGAATAATCTAGTGCAGAGACAGGTAAAAGATACTTAGGGTAGAGCCTTAATAGTACGCAAGTTGCTAGAGCAGCTATCTATACTAGCGGAGTATACTGCGCATATTTAGCGATGGGATAATAGCCTTGCCGTCCAGGTTACTATATAGGAGGTAGTATAGAGCGTAGTAGACTTACCAGCTTTGCTACTTAGAAGTTAGGTTACTAGTAAAATTAGCATACTAGGCTTTTTACCTAGTACTCCACTTCTGGCTGTACTGGAGGGTATTAAACGCGCGGCGTAGGTACTTAAGGATATTTAAAGACTAATCTTTACGCCTATAACGCATAGTACGTCCGCTATAGGCTCTTAGGATATCGCTACTCCTAATACTTAGGATGCTGCAGTTCTTAACTCCTAGGATATGGCCAGTCTTAATTTTTAAGTTATTACTATTTTTAATTCTTAGCCTGCCGTTCTAGCTGTATCCTAGTTATAGGTGGTCTTAATGCCTAGCTAGAAAAGATAAGCTAATAACTAAAGGGACTCGCCTACTAAACGTTAGATAGTTATATAGGAAAAGGATATAAATATAGATATAGTACTTATATTTACTCTAAAAACTAGATCTAGGTATATTAGGAAAGCAACACTAAGAGGTAAAGAGAATTTCCTTATAGAATTATAGATAGAGATAGCTTAGGGTTTTATATAATAACGCGTTCTAATTAGTCTAGGAGTTGGCAGGAGTTAATAGGAGTTAATAGGAGTTAGTAAAAGTTAGCAGGAGTTGGTAGGAGTTAGCAGGAGTTTGCAATTTTATATAGAATTTTACCTATTAACCTATAACCTCTGCTTAAAATATTATAACGTGTTCTAATTGGCCTAGGAATTTATAGGAGTCTTCTAATTAGTTTAAGAGTTTATAGGAGTCTTTAGAAGTTTTACACTAGTAACTTAATTAATAATATAAAGTAAATAAGTGTTAAATTACAGTAAATATTTATAAAGGTAAAGTAGATAAGCTAGTACTTATAGTTATCTATACCCCCTATTTCTCTCTATAATACTAATACTAATAATAACTCTCTCTATAGCCTAGGTGCTTTTGCACCTAGTAAACTTTCTAATTAATAAGGAAGCTATTCTTATCGCTACCTCTACGCTCTATCTTGGAGCCCTATATTTAGGTTATATCTGGCGTCCTCTATAGATATTTTCCTTACTAAGTAGTTAATTAAAGCTTTAGTAAATTAAACCTAAGCTTCTAACTACTTCTCTATTTAGAGAGGCTATTTGCTAACCAATTCTATAGCCCTCCTTGCCCTTACCGCGCTTGCGCTCCCCCTATCCCTATCTCTGTCCCTATCCCCCATCCCTCTCCCATGCTGCCTCTTGGCAGTGATGATAATAACAATAATAATAATAGTATTAGCTGGTAGCCTAATCCACTATACATTTTATAATGCCTTATGTCTTAAATATTAGCTAATATGGTATATAGATTACTATTACTATTACCTCTACCTTCTCCTCTACTACTACTACTACCACCACTGCCGCTCGCGGCCCCGCCGCTGCCCCTTACTTAGGCTGGCTTCGCGGCCACTTAGTAAGCGGACTAATAGCGGCTCCTATAGAACTAGGCCCTCTATGGGAAGGCTACTATTAACTATATGCCTATGGTTATAGGCAAATGGTAGTTAGACCTCCTGGTGTTAGTAGGCGCTAAGAACACCTCTTATATTAGGAGGATTATAGAGACGGAGCTAGGTAAGTAGCTTATAGAAGAGGATTAGTGCTTAACTTGCTAAGTAAGGGATAAGGAGTGCTAGGCCTACTCTAAAAAGGGTTCCTAGTAGGTAAGCAGGCCTAGTAACACCTATGCTCGCTATTATATAGCGGCCTGCTCTGGCGGGTGCAGTCTATTAAAGCGGCGCAAGTCCTAAAGAGGCTTACGGTCGTTGCCTCCTCCCCCTTAGTCTCTTCTTCTAAAGGGGCCGCCGCCGCCTCCTCTAGGAGCTGGGGGTTTGGGTATAATAGTATAAGAAGGTATAGTGTAGGATTAATAGCTATAGCGGAGACTAGTATTTCTTTATAGGTAAGCTTTAACCTTATTCCAGTTAGTTTAGATCCTATATAGGTAAAGAAGCTGGTATCCTAGGTGGGCCTAACCGCAAGTTATTCTTTATAGGCAACTATAAGGCGTTATAAAAGCCCTTATTCTACTTCCTATTTAGGCTTAGGTTAGAGGGGTATCTAGTATAAATAGATAAAAAGAGTAAGCATAGCGGGCCTCTGCTCTAGTATAGATAGATAGAGAGAGTAAGTATAGCGGGCCTCTACTCTAGTATAGATAGGCGAAGAGAGTAAGTATAGTGGGCCTCTGCTCTGGTATAGATAGATAGAGAGAGTAAGTATAGCAGGCCTCTACTCTAGTATAGGTAGATAGAAAGAGTAAGTATAGTAGGCCTCTACTCTAGAGTAGTAGTATTAGAATAGAGGTTATTTTTATTCTACCGCTTAAATATACTATAACTGTTCCTACTCCCTTAAAGTATATAAGCTTATAGCCTAGCGCGCGCTCTAATTAGTCTAGGAGTTTATAGCAGTTTACTAAAAGACCTTTAAAAATAATAATAATAGTAGGGAACTTAGCGCGCGTTCTAATTAGCCTAAAAGTTTGTAGTAGTTTGCTAGGAGACCTTAGGGAATAATAATAATAGTAGGGAACTTAGCGCGCGTTTTAATTAGCCTAGGAGTTTATAGCAGTTTGCTAAAAGACCTTAAGGAATAATAGTAATAAGGGGCTTAGCGCGCGCTCTAATTGGCCTAGGAGTTTATAGCAGTTTAGGTAATATCTAGGCAAGGAGCTTAAGAGATATCTAGCTCCTAGCCTATATTTTAGTTAGAGGTAAAATCTACCTTATCTAACCTATCGCCAATAATGTTAGTAAACTTTTATATATCCATAAAGCCAATTAGGTCATTGGTATCTAGAAGAGGATAGGAAGCAGTAGCTAAATATAGGTCCTGTATATAGAGCTAGTTAAACTGCTTAATCCTCTCTACTAAAACGTCTATATTAGTATAGAGAATATTATAAGAGTTAAATAGCTGTAAGCCTACTAGCTGCCTAGGGCCTTGCGGTATAGCTAGATCACTTAAATAGATTATATAAGTAAGTAGGAATATATTAAGTTCTATAGAAGCCTATATATAAGCACCTAATATCTTCTTACTAAATATATACTCTATTTTACTACGCACCGTCCTAACCGTTGCGTTTGATAGACATACTCGGTTAAATATAATATTAGTATTATGGGTGGAGTTCTTATAATACTTTATCTTAATTTTATAGCTGCCATTTAGGTGCTCTAGTCTAAGATTAACGGCCTTATATGTATTAGGAGACCTAAGCTAGTTTATAACCCCTAAAGCTAGTATTATATACTAGAGTTTAGGCGAATTTATTAAAGTAAGATTCCACTAATAGAACAGTATCTCGCGGCTATAATTATACTGTAACGCGCCAAAGAAGTAGACGATAAGGGGGTTAATAAGCCGTTATAGTATACCTATATTAGCATATTTAACGGCATGCTAAACAGTAAGAAGTAGCTTAGCTTCTTAAAGCAGGTAATATATTATCCAAAACTTAATATCGCTGTATACGCGCCCACTTAAGTCCACGCCGCTCTATGCTTTAATAGTAAAAGCAGTAGACTAAATGTCCTTAACTATTTCTAGGAACTGCTTTGGTATAAGGCAACCAATCGCCTAAGTAACATTCTCTATGCGTTCTAATAATGACGGATTAGATAGATTGGATAGTTTAGGTATTATAGTAAGGAGACCTCAGCGCTATATAGCCGTATAGAAGAGGGCTGTTATATGCGCTATAAAGCCCTACTTAATAATTAGTACTACTTAATAGTACTTAGCGTTCTCCTGTATAAATAGTACACAATTCTATAGAGTAATGTCAGATCTTAGATAATAGTGCGCCTCCTCTTAATAGTCCTTAGGCGCCAAATGCGTGCGCATAATAGTGTTACATAGGTTTATCTTAATATGGAACTATAAAGGTATACTAAGGAGCTAGTCCTAATAGTTAAAAGGATAACCTATATAGGCCTATTCCTGTTTTACTAACCTAATATAATACGCAGTAAGCTAGTTACTATAGGCAAGCCAGAGCTGATTAGTAAAGTTGTTATATATAGAGCTATAGGGGTTATCTAGAGCCTAAAGTCCAAGCTGGTTAAGAAAGATATTCTTATAAACGCCGTATATACCCTAGATAGTACCCTTATCTTCTATTATAGCACCAAACTACCAAAACTTAGTCTTTTTAATGTTAATACAGTGTATACTTAGCATTTAAGGGAAAAGATTACTTTTAGCAAAGACGCGCTTTACCCTATATAGATAAACCCCCTTTATTGCGTTAGTAATAAGGTAATAGCTAATCTTTACTATTAACTCGTCTCTAATAAAGCTAGGTAATTGGAAGATATTATTAAGTTATAGTAGTTTTGTTAGATTGTGCATTAATTAGCATAGCCCAGACAAAGGTAATTTTAGATAGAATATAATAGCAGCAGTTGTTAGTGAATGCATAATAGATATATAACCAAGCAATTTATCACATTTTATATCCTTAAAGTTTATATTATCGTATATAACCACTGTTTATAGGTTGTACGCTAGGGTCTTAAAATGCCTCTATAAATATTAGCCCCTAAAGGAGTCCGTAGAAGCCCTTTTAATTGACTTAGGAGTTTATAGAAGTTTATAGAAGCTCTTCTAATTGGCCTAAGAGTTTACAGAAGTTTATAGGAGATAGATATAAAATAATTAACATACCTCTGCCTCTTTAGCAATACTATTTATAATATAATTTACTAAATAGTAGTTATAATATAGCCTAAAGCTGAATAGTGTTTTAAACACCCTCTTTTTTACCTTAGAGCCTATAAGATAGATATCTATAAGCGAAGTAAAGAAATTTAACCGCTTTTTAGCTCTAAAAGAATAGATTATACTAGTAATAGTATATACCCGCCTAACCAAAGCGTCCTAACTCTTTGCCTTTTAACCTCCTGCTTTCTGGCCTTCTGCTTTTTAACCTTTTACCTTTTAACCTCCTATCTTCTAACCTTCTGCCTAATAACTTACTCTATGGGCGCACTGGTTACTAAAAAGCTGTAGTAAAGTTATATACTATATTAGGGCAATATCTCGCATAGTATAGAAGGCGACTTTAAAGTCTAAGTCCTCTATATTTAACGTCCTATTAAATGTATTAAAGTATGGCTCCTGGATAAGATAGTCTAGCTCTATAGTAAAAGACCCTACTAGTATAACTGCCCCTTAAATATAGCTAAGTTGCGGATTTTTTATAACTGCATCTAATAATGCTCGCCGTTATCTTTTAATATAACTGTACCAATAGTGCCTAATTATAACCCCCCTATTATTTATATCGTCTGCTCTAACCTAGGTAGATAGGAATAATACAAAGGTCCAACCCTCTTGTTTTAGGGTATTAACTATAGCTTATAACTTCTTCGCGCGCCTCCACTGTCTTATACTTTAGTTTAATAAGGGAGGTTTAGGCTCGCTAATATTAGGTTAGCTATTATTATCTATCTAGTTATTACTATTAGAGGAATTCTTAGATATATTAATAAAGTGTTCTAGTGGGCTAGAAAGACTAGACTGGCTAAAGTGGCTAAATAGAGGACTCTAAGTATCCTACTTAGATAGACGCCTATTAGGGGCACGGTTGGGCTCTATTGCAGATGCAATATATAGAGTAAGAGATGAGCTTTTAAATGGAGGTATTGGCGAGCTAAGCAGCGCTATATTAGGGGGTAATATATAACGTTAAAGGCGATTGAACTGTTATCTACTAGTAAGGCTATATAGCCCTTATAAAAGGCGCCTATAATCCCTTAGACCCTCGGAGAGGAATCCACCTTAGCGCTCTATAATTGGCTGCTAAAGCTAGTGTAAGCGCTAACGCTTGTGGCGTATATTAGGCTGCGGCGCCGGTCGCTAATTGGCTTAGGAGTTTATAGGAATCACAGGGGTTATAGAGGTGTGGCGGTGCCAGCCGCTGATTGGCTCAGGAGTTTGCAGGAGGTGAGGTGGATTTTCTCTCCGAGGGTCTGAGTCAACTGAGATAAACCCGGTGGCATCAACCACGGTAAGTCCTCGGTAGCTCGCAACGGCGTACATCCGCGAGCTTAAGACGCCATGCAGTCAACATATATCAATTCCCGGCTGCAGACATTTCGCTTGCTAGATGATCCACAGTAATCCATTTCACAAGCTTTGAGGCTGCGCTACCCTCCGCGACTTTCGTTTGTATCCCGCCATGCACAGCTGCGTCATTTAAGTATTCCATTTAAGCCACCCCAATTGCAAAATCAGCCTAAGTCTGTATAGACAAGGAATTGGATCCATGTCGAGCCGCTCTTTCTGTCGGGAAGCATCTTGGTTTTGTGGGAATATGATAGAATACGGGAATTCAAAGCACTACTACGCACCATCCATGTCAATCGGCGACACCATCCCGCCACCGCATCATTTTAGATCGCCTTCACTCCACCTGCAGCAGCAGTGAGGCTACCCTGTTTAAAGCCCGTGGTCATCCCCTGAATATTTCCTGCTTTGTAGGGCTCCTGTCTTTGAAGGGGAGGTTTTTTTACAGCCTCACAACTAAACTGCCGTCTTAAATTTACTAAGTTTGACCATTATGTGGCGTACAACCCCGTTTCTAGGCGTTGTGCTCCTTGCCTTTTCCACTGCGTCTGCACAGAATCTGGATGACTCTACAATACAGGTCGTGGGAAATAACAGTCTCTTTACACGATGGCGCCCGAGATCCCATTTTATCGCTCCCGCGGGGTGGATGAACGTTAGTCTTTGCTTGAGCCCTTATTTACGGACTATCAATGTTTTTAATTGTACTTGGAGGAATTGACAACTAACAGCCAGTTTTAGGATCCCTGCGGTTCCATGTACGATCCACATCGAGACATTTATCATCTCTTCTACCAATGGCATCCAAATCATATTAATTGGGGTAGGTGTATTTCCCAATACAATGGGATGCCAGCACTTTGCTCATACAATCCTAGGAAATATATCCTGGGGGTGCGTTCCAGTGCTTGTACATTGCTTCTTGCTGACATTATATAGCCATGCTACATCAAAGGACCTTATCACGTGGACGGACGTTGGGGGCTGGCAAGACCAACAAGCCCAGGCACTTGGCACAGGGCCAGTTGGTACTTATAACGGACTTGGTATCTTCTCTGGCACTGCTCAGCCTGTTAATATTCATGGCAAACAAGATGGAACCCTCTTAGCGTTCTACACCTCCGTGTCTAAATTACCAACTGGTTATGCAATACCATACATAACGGGGACAGAAAGCCAAAGCCTTGCGTTGTCAACCGACGGCGGTGCGACATGGCAAGAATATCAAGGCAATCCAACTATAACACATCCGCCTGATCACTGGAACATCACTGGGTGGCGGGATCCCTTTTTTGAGCCATGGCCGGCAATGGATGCATTACTCGGACAGTCTGCGCCCCACTATTATGCTGTCTTTGGCTCTGGAATTAAGGGTGTTGGTCCTCGAATTCCATTATACAGCGCTCCGGCAAGCGACCTAACGAAGTGGACTTTTTTGGGTGCGCTTTGGGAACCTGCCTATAACACGAGTCTAGGGACTGTATTAGAAACAGGATCGTATGGCTTTAATTTTGAAGTGTAAGATATAGCCCAAATTTATCGCAGTCAGCGCATCACTAATCCTGCTTCTAGCTCCGGCTTCTTTTCTTTGGAGGACTCGAAAGGGGATCTCCACTATTTTGTAAACATGGGCACCGAAGGCGGAAACGTCAGCTTCCACGAAAGCTCTCACTGGGCCTTGTGGAACGAAGGTATTGTAACTAGGCGGGCCAATGGCTCTGCCCAGTTCACGCCAATTTCCGGAGGGCCGGGCGACTGGGGCTTGCTCTACGCTATGACAAGCTTTAACGATACCAAACACAACCGCCGAGTCCAATGGGGGTGGGCACCAGAAGACGAGGGCAACTTTGCGCTCACCCAACAAGGTTATCAAGGCTGCTTCGCCCTTCCGCGTGAGCTTTTTGTGCATATGGCGACTGGGCTCATCAATGCTGACGGCAACCTGACTACTCTTGGTAATTCGTATGTCACAGAACAAAGCGGCGGGACATTTACTGCCACAACCCTTGGTAACCGTCCTCTTCCTGATGTCATTGCCGGTATACGGAAAGGCTCAACCTCAACAACTTATTCTGTGGGGAAGTGTTCTTCTAGCAAGAAGCTTGCGGCCGGCAGCAGCCATATGGAGCTTATTGCCACATTTAGCGACTTCTCAGGCGCAGCTGGACTAACTATAGCTGCTTCACCAGGTGGTGAAGAGTATACACACATTTATTTCGACTCATCCAGCTATACCATTAACGTTGATCGGGCGCACTCATCTACAATCGTCGAATTTTCTAACTCTACAGTTGTCGGGTATTTCTACCCTTACACTTCGGCAAAGAGTGGAACGGAAAGCATTACCATGAACGTATTCCTCGATGGCTCTCTGTTAGAAGTCTACGTCAATGTACTCAGTTTCTCGCCTTTATAACAAGCTTAGTCACTAATCTTAACAGGACCGCTTCACCCTAACTACCCGCATCTATCCCAGCAGAACTGATAGTACTAGCTTTGGCGTCTTTGTGGCATCCGGCGCAAGCGTTAACGTAGCAGACATGTCCTCCTGGGTCGGACTGATGAACGTCTTCCCTGACCGACCGCTTAATTCAAGCAGCAAATTATTATTCGACACAGTCGCCGAGACGGACAACTACACATGGTGGTCAGGGAACTAAAGCTCATTCACGCCTGTGTTCTTTTTGGTGTTAGCCATGTTTCTGTGATAAAGTCTCAGACGATGGCTTAACCTAAATATATGTTAGCCCTATTTTAGTTTAATTGTCCTTGATAAAAAAGAAGAGTACAGTAGAGGCGTTGCAAGTCAACGCCTTTTATGAAATATTAACCTTTGGAATACAAAAAAGGAATAGCGCTGGCTAGCATAAATCTTGTTCGCCTCATTTCTGTGGATAGAAAGCCATCAGAGCCGTCTCCGAAGCCTGAGTCATGGCCGGCGCTGAGCTACGGACAATGAACCTATTGTGTTTCATAACCTTATAAAGTCTACTGGCTTGACGGAAAGGTCACATGCTCTTGGTTGAAAGGCGGACTCTTCAGGCCACGACTATGTAATGTGACTTTGGAAAAAGGCAGTGGCTTCTTGAAAGTTTCACCAAGATAAAGCTTGAGAAAGGCCGAGCCTGATTAGTCCACGTACTAATTTACTCGACTGCATAGTGGACGCTCTTGTATGCAGCGTGATTCTGGTGCAGGTCGCAGGAGGGTCGAAAGCACCGGGTAAAAAGTTTAGTGGTGTAAAAGGCCTGGTTCCCCGGACCAAAGGCCACCAGTCAGGGACCAGAAGCGCCAAATCGTTGACGGTTACGGGCGGCTGCGTGCAGCGACTCAGGATTCTTCCAGTCACCGATGCAGGCACAACTCCCGCGAGGCCCAGGGCAGGAACGCCAGGCGCAGATAACAATGAAGCCTCCCGGCGATTCTGGCTGCAGAGTCGCAACTCTCCCAGCCTTCCGCCCGCAATGTCGAGCGCCGATACCTCCAATTGCGTGGCTTCTATCATATCCTCTTTTGCTAACGGGCTCGACATCTTCAAACGGCTTCGCGAGAGACGGCGCAAGAAGAAGACCAAGAGAGTCCATACACAGCCTGATCCGAAATCCGGGAACGAATTAAAGCTCGGCAATTCGCTAAGAAGAGGTCCAGCCGAGATCCAAACCCACTACGAGCGAAACTATGGAGCAGCGGGTGAGAGGTTTGCAAAAGGCGACGGTGAGCATTCCAGCACCAGAATATCAGAATAACATCCGACGCACACCAGCTAACCCAGAAACCTCAGCAATCGCGCATGCCTCCCTCGCCGAAACCCTTCTCAAACTCAATACTGGCCTTGTAGGAATAATAGCATCCTTTTTGAATCAGGACCGTAAAGATCTACATCTCGACTACAAGTCGCTCACAAACCTCTCCGATGCCTCGAGAGTGGAAGCTATTGACACGCTCAACCAGCTATACCAGCGGCTATCCCAGTCAAATGTGGCATTATACCAACCCAACCTCGGCTGCCCGCATTGTGGCAGTTTGAAGCACGCCCGTTGCGGTGCTGTTTCCACCAGGAACACATCCACGGACAGGCATAGCAATGGGAAGAAGCCTAGGAAACGCCAAACTGGTGGAAAGGCAGCGTCTTCCCGGTCTCACTCTAATACCTCTATGATTGCTCGAGTGCCTGGGAAGAGCTCTTCACAGACCCAGTTAGTCGTCATGAGGCCACGGAATCGGGGGACGACATCCTCGTCGAGTACAAGCTCGTCTGGTGGTTCCACCAGGTCCCCTTCCACCGCTTCAACTGTTGTAACAACCTCTTGCTCGTCCCCTTTGACATCTCCAAACTACACAGCCATAAATCCTTTCCAATACCAGGCACCATTTGCGCCCAAGGCTGGAAACTTTAAACCCTTAGCAGCACCCAAACGCAAACCACCACCTATTCCATCCCAGAGGCCTCAGACTTGGCCACATGGTAAACCGGATTCATCAAATGCACCTACTATGCCTAATCTTTCAATAACTTCGACCCCTCACCAGACTTCTCAACCCTCAGAGAAACAACAACTAGTTCCACCCACACCAGGCTTGGCCCTTGGACCAACTAGCATTCCACGCAGATTGGACAAAGCAACTCCATCTGCGTACTCTTTTGCCTCAGATAGCACGAAACTCGGCGAAATACCCATGCGCAAATGGACAACGCCATACGACTTCGAGGCTATGGACAGGCTAAATGCTGAGGCTCTAGCAAATGGCTGGGTACCCGGAATGCCAGAGGCTCCCAAGGAGAAACCGAAGAGGAGATTATTCGGATTCTTGAGATAATCTGAAGCTGGACCTTCATAAGATCTTTGATTAACCACTTGATGAGTAGATGAGTTCAACGCTGCATTGCTTACGATTTAGGTCACGTGTATACAGTCTTCTTTGTTTTTCATAATACCCGTCCAAGCAAGCGTGGAGTCTAGCTATCTGGTACTCTTCTGTTTCTATAACTCGCATTGCATGAGCATAACTCGCATTATGATCATATCTCAATCTCCTTCTCACCACCTCCAAAATGCATTTAAGTGACTGCACTAAGCAACAGCCGTCTGCAACCCCTTCATCCTCTCCAGCTCCTCCCTCTTCATCCTCTCCTGCACCCTCACCCTTTCCGGTACAATACGATCCCTCACCCCCTGGATCTTCCAACCCTCCAACCTACTCTTCCCCAACTCCCTCAGCGTCTTCCGCTCCACAACGCTGTACTGACTCTCATCCTCCCTGTCAAAGCAAAACGGCTCTCTCAAACTAACTGGCGGGTTCGTAATGATCCTCGGCACCCTCAACGCATTATTGCTCGCAGAATGCAGCATCAACGGATGCAGCAAATACACATCGCCGACCTCCCCCGTCGCCTCCACAAACCCCTCCTCCTTACACTCCTTCGCGAGCTCATTAAACCAACTCAGCCCGGTCTTCTCCTGCTCCATCGACGGATTCAGCGCGCGCGGCGTCATGCGCGGCGACACGCCCTCAGGATGCATCTCCAGATGCCTCGCGACCCTTTTAATAGCCGCAGGGCACAGCATGGTGCCGCCGCCGCCGGGGCTGATGTTGGTAAACAGCGGGATGACCAGCAGGGCCTGCTCGGGCGAGTCCAAATAATGGACGAAGAAGTCGCCGTCGACGTGCCAGCCGAACAGCTTTTCGCCGGGCACCGTCCTGCCCTCGCCCGCCGGCGTGCCCAGGTTGACGATGAACGAGTCCCTCCACGTGCTGCCGCCCGCGCTGATCCGCGCCGCGCCGCCCAGCAGCTCGCAGATCCCTGCCCACGCCTTGGGCGCGAATGCCGCGACCGAGAGTGTTTGGTGCCATGGCATGTTGACCCGCTCGGCGGCCCAGGTCGCCTTGTCGGTTGGCGACATGCCGAGCCGCGTCCAGATGGACGACGTGATGGCCGCCGCTTGCTCGCGCGTGAAGCACGCTGGCAGCTTCACCCAGCCGTGCGAGAGGAAGTGCTGGATGTCTGCTTCGGAGAGTACGGGGGAAGAGGGGCGCGGCTCCGCTGCCATTGTTGGATGGTATAACCGCTTTCTTTTCTTTTATTCTCCTTGATTGGTAGAGGTGTTTAGTTTGCCCGATCCGGGTGCTTGGGTCGCTGTGAGACTGGAGAATTGCTTGATGTGAAGCTATATGGCACTATGCAGAGGACTTATAGCTGTGCCTAGATTATATTGCTCTGCTCGCGCTATCCCATACTTGATAAAATCAGTTTATCCGCCTATTCATCCGGCCGATGAACGGGCCGACACGTGAGTCGAGATGCGGGGTGGGGGACTCCTTGTGGATGCGGGTGCGGGTGCTCGACTGGCGCTCTCCAACGACGGTCTGCATTGTGAGAGGCGCGGCAGTGTTACGAGGCTCTGGATTATTTCCGGGGAAAGGTAAGGCGAATTGCTGCTTGTGAGAGGAACGATGCTTTGTAAATATTCTCGAAGACACCATTTTGGCTAAATTGTAATTGAGGACATGACTAGATATCTTAGGTGCAAATAGACATAATGGCCAGTCAGGAAATCCCGAAGATAGCACCCAACTCCTCCGCCCTTTTAGAACACGCTAAATATATCATCAAAGCTTGTTCGTGGAAGCTCCGAAGCTCACAACTTCGCCTTGATAGGCTTCTGCCCCTTCTCTGCCATCTGCACCTTCTCGTACCTGTCCTCAGGCTGTACTTTCACAGGTTCCACATCTTCCGCTTTCTCCCCCTTGTTCTTCTCGCTGGCCCACTCATCCGTGACAAGCTTCGCTATATTCATCCCCATAAGCGCACTTGTCTCCATAGTGCTGATGAAACTCTCAATCCCGCTCGTGTACCATAAATCCTTATCGAGCCTGATCTCCTCAAACGTGACGCGCGGATACTCGTATGGGTACGAGTGCCACAGCTTGCGGTAGACCCACGACACGTCGTCCTTGCTCAACTCCTCACCCTCGGCGCCTGCGGCTGGTGGGGGTATGCCGAGGATTTTGGCCAGGAAGGTCGCGTTGACACGCATCGGCGAGAAGATCTTGTAGAAGTACTCTGGTCGGTCTTTCACAGCTGGCCCGGGGTTTAGGCCTCCGCCGAGCGTGCTGATACTGAAGAAGCCGGCTCTACCCACGCCTTGCGGACTACTTCCGTAGCTTTCATCGGGCGCGAGCGTGGTGAGGATCACTTGTGGAGCGTGGGCGTCCGGGGCGAGGCCGAATGCCGTGGGGGAGAGGACGTGCGGGGAAGCAAAGAGGGTGACGTGGAGGTGGACATAGGGGATCTTGTCCGGGGTGTGCTTTGGAGCCGGAGAGATATCTATACCAGTGAATTGGTAGGGAGCGGCGAGGATGACTGTGTCGAATGTTTCTTCTGATGTGCTAGATTGTTCTGCGGAGGACTCGGAGTGGGTTGATATAGATTTCACAATGTAGGTGCCGTCGTCCTGGCGTGAGAGACTGTTCACGATGGTGTTGAGGCGCACGTTTGCTTTGGACCCGCGAGCCAAACCGTCGAAGATCTGCCAATTACCCCCTGCCACGGACATGGCACCCTCAGTCGCCATACAGACCATCGTCTCCAATCCATGGATAAGGGGGATATTCTGAGCGTAATTGACGCGTGTGCTATAGACATCAACGAGCAATTCGGAAGACAGCAGAAGGAGGCATACCTAGCCTGGACAACCTCATTGGCAAACAGTGCCCCAATACTATTCTCCTTAAGATATTGTTCACCTGTGGCCGCTGTAACGGCCGTCAAACCCAAATTATAAGCCACCTTGGTGAGCGACTTGAATGGGAAGTGTGGCTCGTCATACATCTTGAAGAACTTGCCAGTCGTAGACTTCATCAGATTGTTTGTCCGAATTGGGGCTAAGCCGTACCTCCACAATAGTTTCGCAGTATCCCACCATCCGCTCCCCGCAGCGGTCTGAAGCACCAATTCATAGCCATTGTATATCCCCAGCTCCGGCACGTTTTCAGGTCCCACGCTTCTAGCAGAATCGATCGAAAGATTGAAATTCTCTACTGCGGAAACGAGGATTTTATTTACTTTTACGAAGATTGAGGCACCGAGCTCGATGGGGAGGTTAGGGTCATCCCAAGCGTAAACAGTAGTGGACCGGCCACCTACGTACGAGGATCGCTCGAAGAGGGTGATGTTGGTTTTGATGCCCAAATCATTGGCGTTCTGTCTCACGTAGTATGCTGCGGAAGAACCTCCAGCTCCTGCGCCTATTTACGGTCAACATATAGCTCCGGTTGGTATAGGGAATGTCCGGCAAGCTCCGGAGCCCAGCTCCGTTGTGCTGCCCAGAGTTTGTATGACGATCTTCTATACTTACCGATGATTGCCACTCTTTTTGCAGACATTTCGTGGCTCTCTTGAGCTTGATGAGCTCCATGGTGACTATGCAGAGCTTGCGAAAATGGGAGGCAGCACGCAAGTGCAAGGACGGTAAGCAATGACATGTTACTGTGATGTTGATGTTTAGCCCAATTAGAGAAGCTTCACGAAGATGGAGAGGAACATTCGTGTCGGAAGGTAGGTTTATTCAATTCTTAAGTACGAAGCCAGCTGGCTTGTCGTATCCTTACCTAGAGATTTGTGCCAATAGATGTGCTATTGATGAGGAGCACACCCCAGGGATCGACAGTTGTCACAGCCTCAACATCATATCTCGTGTCATCGCTCAGCGTGCTCAGCAGTTTGCCCCATTTACCTATACATATTTCTAAGACTCAATCTCCAAGCATTTTGATGTTCCAAGTATGTGTGGGATATTTATTGAGTCTTCAATTATCAGACCAGACACCACACAATCTTCGCCATGGACGCCCAGACCATGACCGCTATGATGCCCAAACCCGAAAAATCAAGAGCGTCCGCCAATGTATACAGCTTCTAAGCGCCCTCACTACCGAACTCTTGGGTCCAATCTGCATTCCTCTCCAAGTCTGCCTTGCTGACAGTCGGTCTCGAAGCTTTGATAGCCTTGATGAAGTCCTTGACGCGGAGTGGGGGCTCTAACAGTTGATCAGATTCAATTTCGGTCCATGACATCTCAACTGCCCCCTTATCTCCAGGAGAGCACGGCGTCAATTTCTCCATCCCGTCGACCGTGACCTAGGTTCATTCCGTCAATGACAAATCACTCAAACTTTTAGATAGCAGGCTCACCTTCTTGTAGTGTGTTGCAGTCTGAATAAGACGAACTGGCTGCATAAGAGCATCCTGGACCGCAATACTGATATCGCTGCCGGAATAGCCCTCACTCAGCTCGGCCAACTTCCTGTAATCCTGCTGCGAGAGGTCGCAAGGTGTGGTGCCGACTGCGAGTTCGAACATCTTCATTCGCGCGGGGAAATCCGGAAGACTGATGTGGACCCGCCTCTGGAAACGACGTCGGATAGCTGCATCCAATTGCCATGGGATATTCGTTGCGCCCAGAATTAACACGCCTCTGGAGTCTTTTCCCACCCCGTCCATTTGTACGAGCAACTCGGTCTTTATACGCCTCGAAGCTTCAGACTCGCCTTCCCCTCGAGGACCACACAATGCGTCAATCTCGTCGATGAAGATAATTGATGGTTTGTTCTCTCGTGCCATGCCGAAGAGTTGTTTTACCAACCTAGATGTAGAGTCAGCATGATTCTTAAAATGCAAAGAAATTGTGTATCCCACCGTTCACTCTCTCCCATCCATTTCGAAACCAAATCGGAACTGCTAACACTGAAGAACGTGCTGTTTGCTTCTGTCGCCACTGCCTTGGCTAGGTAACTCTTACCTGTACCGGGCGGGCCGTACAGTAATATACCTTTCCACGGTTGTCGCTTGCCGGTAAACAGGTGCGGGAACTTGATAGGTAATATGACCGCCTCCTTTAACGCTTCTTTGGCCTGATCCAAACCAGCTACATCCTCCCACCTAATGTTTGGTTTTTCCGATAGGATAGCACCTGCTAGTGCACCTCGTAGCTTCTTGGAATCTGGGTCTTGATCTTCGTCCTCGTCGTCGGCCCTAGAATAACAACCTCGTTAGCATTGTGTTATGCTAATCTGAAGATAATACCCCCCTAGAAGACTTAACATACTTTCCTTTCCCACTTCCAGACGAGACCTTCCCATTTGCCCCAACAGCACTTGGCTTTTTTCGATTCCCTTTATCATTCTCCGCCAGATGGTTCTTTAACTTTTCCGCCCTCTCCATATACTCTCCAGCTTTAACGCGGATCATCTCCTTCGATTTGGCATTCTTCTCCCCTAAGATAATGTAACCCGGTCAGAATCTGTTATAGACTTGTACAGTGGAAATGCGCAACTCACATTTCAGCGCGAGCATAAACAGCTCCACTATGTAATCAGTTAGCATTTAGGACTATATATAAGTAACTGGACTTAGTTTTAGAGCAAACTTACAAGCTTGATAATATAATGAATATGCCTTCTCATAATCACCAGCGGTATCAGTCTCAATAGCCTTCTTCACCACGTCAATCGCCCGCCCTAGGAAATCTGTATTGCTCATATTGTTCAAGGAACCTTCGCCCGCACTCTCAGGTATTGATACTTAGAGGTGCTTCCCCGAGTCTCCCCCAACGGTTATATGTGCCGAGCGGTGGTGGTGGAAGGCCTGGGCGACAGAGGAAAGTGGGGAGGCGCCTCACCGGAAGATCAAGGTTTAGAATTCTCTGCGCGTGGATATAGAGTTGCGAAAATGACCAGCTTCTCCGAGTGGAACGGTTCGGCGCGAGGTAGGGTAATGTTTAGTTGGAGTCTTGTGGAATGGTTGTTAGGTTCCTCCAAACGATGTCACTTCGCTCGCCAACACCCCGCCGTCGCCCAGGGCAGCCTCTGATCTTTACGGCAGCAACCAAAATTAATTTGACTCCATAACGCGACATGGGAGATCCACAAAAGAAGCTACAGGATCTGTCCGACGAGTTGCAGAAGATTCAAGGCGGTGCGCTCTACTTCTCTTATTATATAACACATGTGGTTATTCTAACAATTATCTCTAGAACTCCAATCCGCCGTCGACGCGCGCCAGAAGCTCGAATCCCAGCAGCAAGAGAATACAAGTGTTCAGAAGGTCAGACGCTTTCCTCCCGGCCTGAAGATCTCAAACCTTACGGGCAAATGTAGGAGTTCGCCAAACTCGACGAGGATGCGAACATCTACAAACAAATCGGGCCGGTGCTGCTAAAGCAGGATAAGACAGAAGCGGTCATAGCTGTGGACGGTCGGTTAGAATTCATTGATAAAGAGATGTAGGCGGCCGGTCCTTGAGCAGGGGTTCAGAAACGTATTGAAGCTAATCAGTTTACAGTAAACGAGTCGAGAAGCAGATATCAGATATTGAGGAAAGGAGTAACAAGACAAAGATGGCAGTATGTGCAGAACATTTTCCCTCGTCAGGATTCATAACTAATCAGGTAATTTATAAGATTCTTCAACTGCAATCACAAATGCAGCAACTCCAGCAACAGTCCGCGAAAGCTGCGTCGTAACCATGGAGCCAAATGTTCAAGGTCGGCGTCTCACAACAGCATGATCACGGAGTTTGGGGATGTATTGTCTTTTTTAAAGGGAAAGGCGGGATTCATAACACGCAATCTATTGCTGGCCTTGAACAGTGTCCCACGCACTGTAATACATGTGGATCGGCCGAGCAGCGAATGACAGAAGAAAACGAAGTCTTCTACTTAACGTCCTATATCCTCCTCTTTCCGTATAACACGCATTTGCAGGATCTGACAATGACAAGCAAGTAGACATTTGCACCAAAATTTGGAAAGAAAACCGCCTGAGGTCACTAAACATCCACTTCCATCTCCGTTCGTGCCTACAAGTAATGTAATAACAACTTAAATTGCAGCCTTAATCCTTCTCTTTGTCAGTTTGCGCAGGAGCGCCCACATGATACCTTTCCGGGAACTCGACCCGCGGAAACGCCTTCTTTGGTGTCGGTCTTCGTTGAAACATAGATTTCAATACATCGCGCATAAAATCTTCTGGAATTGACTCATCCATCTACTCCTTACCACCTACTGAAACCAGAAATCGACAAAAAGGCGACTCGCGGGTGAAGATTCCGGGGTGCCATTATAGAGAATCGCAATAACAGGGCTAACAGGATAGTGATTCGAACTAGGCAGAAGGGACAGGTTTTCGAAAAGATTCGCTGGTACAGCTTATTTATTCATTTAGAATGCGCTAGAGAGCTGTAAGGTCATCCAGCAGGCCCTTTGCACTTAAAGCAAGATGCTCCGCCGGCACTTCTACTGTAGGGCCCTCAACAATTCCTAATATCTTTCGTTTCACTGCTCTTCGCTCGTCGTGAAAGGTATCGCATAACTTAGTGACGACCCACACGCTAGTGTCAATCACCAAGCATCATTCGAATAAATCCTCCCAAGACTATAATTCCAAGGGTCATACGATTTTCTAACAAAAATAATCAAATGCTTCCTCAAGTTTTCGAATCCCTGCAGGGCCACTGTCCCGGAACTCATGCTTAGCAGATCATTTCCTGTAGCAAAGGGTCTCTTTGCCGTGTGAATGCCATTGACACGTATTTGACCCCACCCATGGGTAAATCCCTTTCGGCAGTTTTCTGTCACTCAACAGCGCAGTGGTGAGGTCAATCAGAAAGTCCTTCGGAAGGTCTTCCCGCTTCGCCCAAAACGTGATCCAGTTTTCGGAACCACACCAGACGTACATCGTGACAAACAATTTTCGTGCAGGAGAATCTTCAGGAGTGCCACTGTAGATAAAACGAACGGCCTCCCCAACTGGATACCAATTTTTACAATCTGAAGCTGGAGCTTCCGCTTTTGAGACGATAGCGTCGATTATCGCATCCTTAAATGCGGTGTCCATCAACTTCTCACCAAGACAATAAGCTTGTGAGAGTCGAATGTACTCCACATTTCCTTCACGACCTGGCTTGTTGATAGCTGTTGGAATTTTACGAGTATAGAGCCAGTTTTGGTACAATGAGAAGATATCCGGGCTGTCGACTGGTAGCCGGACACGGCGCTCTGCAGACTCCTTCCATTCTCGGCTCATAGCGTTGTCGAAGAATTTGGAATGAGCACGGACAAGTTCCTCATGTAGACAAAAAGTTTCTTCTTCAGGTCCGACAATTACTTCTATAGACTTCGCACCAAATCTACTATCGTAAGCGCATTCATAACTCGTAGTAATACATTACTTACCTGAGACGTTGGTCTTCCTTTACACGAAGAGAACTGACAGCCATGCCGGCTCAATATCGTCGTTTCGCCAGTCTGGCCATACACATATTAGTACCATTCAAAAAGGTAGAAATAATCTAGCACGCGGCTCCTCAAAGCAGTGAGGCCCCGGAGAAGGCTGAAGGGTGATTATCAGCCAACGCACTCAGGACCGGAGTATGACAAGCGTCTCTCCTAAACAGATTACTTATGCAAGACTGTATACTATCCCATGCATTGCTGGTAACGCTGCCGGGCACCGTGCACCCGGAACAATAGTTGATCCGGCCCAGGAACACCAAAAGTTTCGGTTCAGGCTGGTGCAGCTCACTGCTCTGTGCCGAAACTTTTGGTGTTCCAAGGCCGGATCAACTATTGTTCCGGGTGCACGGTGCTCGGCAGCGTTACCAGCAATGCATGGGATATTCAAAAAATCTGCTGCGGTGAAAGATATGGAAATAACAGGAAGGGATCAGACACACAGAGCCTAATGTATGCTCGGCATTCTAATTTGGAATACACCCGTTTCAAAAAGATCGGTAAAAATCGCCAAGCACATTACCTTCCCACCAAAAGCACTACAACCCCAATAGCCCCACTATTATAGCTCTAACTTATATGAATAGGAGCTCGTTTTATAACTCTACTCTAAAGCTATGAAATAAGCCCTTATTTATATAATTTAGAGCTGTTTTGGTAGAGTCGTGTGGGGTGCTTGTTTTGGGGTAGAGGGTTAGATTAGTCAGTGCAGAGCCTCAATTCAAGTTTCCAGCCGTTGCAAAGCAACCCATATAGTTCCACCAATATTGGTCCAATTTAATATATAGAGGCCCATTTTATAACCCTAGAATAGAGCTATAAAATGGGCCTCTATTTATAAAATATAGAGCTATATTAGTGGGGCTATCCCTTAACCCGCTGCTTTGCGTGCATCCGTTATCGATAACGGGTCAGCCAGTCAAGTAAGCTGCACGAGGTATTAGTGCCCAATTAATTCTAGTCGCGATCTAGCGATGCACGCAAGCGGGTTAAGGAATAAGGGGGTGTATTATTTTGGTGGGGGTGGCGCGCTGCTGTGGCTTGGTGATTTTTCCCTATCTTTTGAAACGAGTGCAGCAGAAAAAGCCCCCGCCACTAAAAGTAAAAAGGGAAAATAATGCTTAACTCACGCAATTGCATGGTGTTTTTCAAAAAGAAATATAATACCTGGATTCTTAGGCCATTAATAAGTGAGGGGGTCTCGACAAAGCAAAAAAGGGTACTCGCACCCGCATTAACATTTAAGATTAGCATCACTTTCTAACCAACTGAGGTAAGCAACCCTTCTAAATCCACTCAATGGATCCAACTGATATACGTTGCTAAATAATTTTTAATATATACTTATTTATTTTTCCAATCAGCTTACCCCAAGTCAATTTAGAATTAAGATCGTGAGCTAGGCCCTTGCTGCTGAGTTCTCTAAAACCCAAAGTCAAATGCATTTGCACCACTAAACTCCATCATGCGGAATCTAAGAGATACAATATTAAGGGTCTTAGCTTTTGAATCATCATTCTTATCTTTGAGAATAATTTGGCATGGAAAATGGTTCATCCCCACCAATATAACATTTGCTACGTTTGCAAACGCCGTACCAGAAAAATTTGTGCAGGGTTTATGAAGTAAAAACCCTAAACACCATACATTATTCCTTTACTTATACAGCCGGCCTCTCTTCACCACGGCAGTACTCTCGCTCTCCCCTGGCACATATTAACCCACAGCGAGATGATCAACTTTTTCCTCAGGCGCTACGTCACCGAATCTCACCATTACGTTTTTGAGAATTCTAGGCCGCTGCCTGTCATCAAGGATAGCTCAGCTAGTTGATAGATTGAAGTGTGGATTGCCTCTTAAAAATTTTAATATGTTCATAGCTAGATCCAGAACGTACGTGACGAAGCACAGCACGATATTGACGAGGCTTGCGGGGAACATTGCCAGTGTAGCAATGAGTAGCCGGACAAGCCAAGTTTGATGGCAAACCAGGATCTCCTGTTCAGTCGATGTCGTGGCATTGGTATGCGCTATAACTGAAGAGTTAATGAAATACCAGGTGGGTCCCATCGCCAATAGCGAAAGACGTACTCCGCATAAGTCAGTAGATGTTCATTAGCTAGGATTATATTTAAACAGCTATAGAGATGTGCTAATTTAATATAATGGCCGTAGGTTTAATTAGACCGCAATCGCATTGGTAATCGTATGCTTCCAAGAAACTGATCAAGAATGCCAAGTCGTCCACCAAGTTCGAGTTTCCATAGACAGATTGTTTTCATTGCATTACCAATGGAGGCAGCAAATAGCATCCAGAATACAGATGGACTCAATGCACAGTTAGGAAATTTTCCAAGTTTACTGTTCCGAAGACTAGTATTCAGCAAAACATCAAGGTGAGCGGCTTCAACCAGTCATTCCTTGATTCTAAGTTTTTTACTCGGAACCCCGTCATATTTACAGACCACGCCCGTGTACAAAGCAGGCAATTAACAGCAGGGCGAATGTGAGGTTTTCGAACGTTTGTAGGAGTACTGTGAGTTCTTTGATTTGAGGAACTTTAGCCGCAATTAATCACGGTTGTTTGAGCGAGGGCTTGAGATTTCAAATAAGCAGAAGGATCAGTATCTGGATGACCCCAAACCATCTGCGTACATCAAACCCAGTACAGGATCAGTACAATGCAGAAGCATTATGTGAACTAACCAAGACAATGCCCCATCTGGTTAAGACGCAATTGACGAACAACACCGCGTAGTCACTTTACACAGCGAGATAGAATGTGGCTACTTCAGGATTCTTTAGATGCTTCTTCGCGTTCGTGGTAGAGACACCCCTTCAAGGGCCCCGCAAGGCTCACATCCTTTAGCAACGCAACCGCTAGATCCTGAAAGAATTCTGGAGGTTCGCAGCCTTCCAGCAACTCGTGAGAGCAATCTCGAATGAAAATATCCACAAGAAGCCGTCTAAAACCACAAGGGCCAGGCGTACCTTCGTAGAGCTGCTTAATGCAACTGCCTGTAGGATAGAATTGGATTCCCTCTTTATCCTGCATATCACCTACATAGAGGAATGCGTCGACCACAGCGTTTTTGAAATCCGTATCTTGGAATTGGTCTCCTAGGATGTAGGCGTCAACTAGCTTCCTAAATTCTTTCTGGCACGTCTTGCTGTCGAATACAGAGTCACCCGATGGGATTCGTCTGGTATAGAGCCATTGGGCATATAAATTGAAGGTGGTCGGCTGATTGGCAGGAAGTCGAATAATATGATTCTTTGATTCCTCCTATTTACCGTTCATCGCGTTATTAAAGAACTTCGAGTTGCTGCAGATGAGTTTCTGATGAACATAAAATATATCTGGAGTCTCGCCGACGTGAACTTCGAGAACTTTTCCAAGCCTAAAAGCGAGAACATGTTAGTACCGCGATTATCTAAAAAGACGGTTTTCTTTTATCACTGACTTAATCGCTTCGTCCTCGAGAACGCGAACGCGAACGGTAGTAGAACCCATAGTGAAACTGAACTATCCAACAGTGGGAGGATTTCGTACTCCTATATTAATTAGCTTCGCTGAAGGTACCGGAACAACGAGGCATGCCTTTATCTTATGTATGCGCGTTATGGCCAAGGTTCTGAGAGGAGTTTTAGGCGCATATGGGGGTTAGAGGAGGATAGGAGTTTTAACCCAAAAGGTAATCAGATTCGCCTTCGCTTCCTGCCGACACTAGGATTTATCTTCACCCCACTTGGGTGAGGCTATATATTTTGCCCACACATGTGTGAGTCGATGACGCTGATTGAAATCAAATTACGTTATTTTGGACCTGCCCATATGAGTCAATGCAATTCTATCAGACCGATTTCTGAGCACGGCCCTATCAACCATGGTAAATACTTCAAATTATCCTTTGATGCCTTGACTTGCCTCATCATCATCATCACTACCTAACTTTGATATTCCCTAATCACCCTCTACTCAAGACTAAGGCCCCCGGTCGAGCTATAAATATCTATGCTAACCTCTGCGACTTATAACCCGCAGCAAAGTTCTTGCCACTCATATCCCTTAGCCCGTTGATTTGGGTCCTACGGTTATCGATAAGGGACCGGCCAATCGGAGAGCCCGGTTCAATGCAAGTGCCCAATCAAATCTAATGGCGAATTCTTTAACGGGTTAAGGGATAACTCGATGTTGGCCTAGCCTACGAATCCTTCATAGGCGGAGGGCCACGGGACTGACGAGCGGGATGCTGTCGGGTGTGAGCAAAGCCGCGCTTAAAAGTGGGGTAATTGTAATACTGGGGGTTTGAGCCACGCCATGTTGGCTGGCGTTGCATCTCGCACTGGACTTGTGGCGTGTGCGGCCTATATGGGGGAAGGCTCCCTAGTATATGCCCCGCTAGTACGAAGGGTGATGATGGCCTCCAGGGCTGAGCCGGGCCGTCGGGACGCCCGCTGGGCACGTACTCTGGTAGTTCTGGTGACAAAGGGCATCCATGTCCGTGTTGGCACTACAACACGCGGAAGTAGCGGAGAGTTCAGGCCCTAAAATTGGTCCTTGTGTGTCTATCGTGTGTCTGTATCATCTCGACTTCGCGCGGCGAGGATTTGAGCGGGCCTGTAGAGGTTAGAGGTAGTTCACAGGGTCGAATCCCTCCCCGAGTTTTATTCCGGGCCCCTTGGGGGCTCGAGGGTGGTGAACCGTGTCCATGTTGGCAGCGTGAATGATAGATTTGGTCCCGGTAATCACCTCAGTGTTCTCGGCTTCCAAACGTCGCCTGTTTGAAAGAGTCAGTAAGAATGAAACCGGCCATCATACATGCGAAGAATATTTTAATGAAAATAACGAGATACTTACTCCACTTTATGACCCTGCTTTGTTAAGGGAGTTTCTTTGAGAGTCGGTTTATACGCGGGCTCCGAGAGATATTCCTTGCAAGAGTTATATCCACTTGGAGGAGAATCTTCACGAGCGACTCTGTCGGTTCCCCGAACGGAATAATAACATACCCCTCGCAAGACATATCGTCTTCAGGAGACGTTTGTTTTTCTGGGGCAACCAGAACATAGTCGTCCATAGTTGCACCCGACATTGTGAGCTATAGTGATCTGGGAATGTTCAGTGAGTAAAGAGGGTATATGTTGGAGAAGGATTAACTTACTGTAGTAAGTTGATGTAGAGCTTAGGAGTCGTGGAAACCATTTAGAGATATTATGTTTTTTTAGTGAACTTGTTGAGGAGGGTGGATTAGGGAAACATTTAGGAGCTGAGAGGATCTTTTTATGTTAAAGAAGAGCATGAATGTGGTATCCGGGTTGTGATATCTGTGGAGTGAATTTTTTAGAAGCAAAAGGTATACCAGGCACTAACGAGATTGTAGCTTCTTGGGAACTCAAACCAGTGCAAATTCATTGGGATGGGGAAGAAACTTCACTAATCTAAACTTCGTTAGTCGTAATGTTTCTGCCGAACCTTAAGTGCGGGTTACAGGTAGATTTGTAGCTTTTAAGGCGCAAAGCCAAGGTAGCATATAATAAGCAAATCTGAGCTGAAGGAGCCCAACATAGAATTACTGTAACTCGAATCTTGTATACAACTAAGTGGGTAGCCTCGGCACCGGAGCACCTAGAATATCCCGCTAGTGTTCCTAATATATACATACAGCAAGGCATTCTCTGTAAACAGGCTCTTCATTTCCTTTCTTCGTCTGGGGTAACCGCATATGTTGGCCGGACAAATCTGTATTGGATATATATACGTTAGAAAGCTCAATTGTTACTAATACTCTAATTGGTATCAATAACTTACCGGTCGCTATTATACACCTTTGTCTCACTTCCCAAAAGCTCCTTTTCTCTCGCTTTATCTGCTAAATATCGCCGCACCTGATCCCGATCCTCCTCCGCCTGAAGTACTGGGATGAGATGTATGCGGGACCACATCTTCTCCCGGGCAAGCTCGCTATAGCGCGAACAACAATCAGCTACGACTACCTAGCGATCGCCCGGATAGAAACCTACTTGTGTTCCCTAATGCCCTTGCCGACCCTGTAGAAGCCGTATGTCATGAGCAAGCCGGTTGCGAGGAGGTAAACGGACGGTCGAAAGCCGCGAGCAGGCAGATTTCGTTTGTACTGGACTGGCTCGTAACCGCCCGCGGGCGGCATATCTTGTGGCATGGTGGCTGAAGGTGTTGGGTGTCAATGCTGGCTTTCGTATCGTCATGGGAAGAGCTTCAAGGTGATCTTAATGTTTGGACGATAGGGCACTACACCAAAAAGAGCAGCGGTCAAAAGTGGCAGTAATTTTACTTGCCACCAAATTCTCTGAAACTCTTCCCCCCACAAACTCGATCAATATGGAGGCAGAGGAGCGGCCTGCAAAAATGCAGAAGGTTGAACATGGTGTGGAATTGCCTGGGGCAGAGTTTGTGTCCGATCACACAGTAGCCAATAGTGGTCCCGCAAACATTATCGACCATGAAGACATGGAATACCCGTCATCGAAATCACAGCTTCAGGACAACAGTCTTAAGAACGATGAGCACCGACAAGACGGCCGATCAGATCTAAAACGCCAAGTAAATTCAGCCTCCGCCGGCGCGTCTGATTCATCAGCTCCTCTCTCGAAGAGCCAATTGAAGAAGATCAAACGTCAACAAGAATGGGAGGCTGGTCGGGAAGACCGCAAAGCTAGGCGGAAAGAAAAGATAAAAGCGAAGAAAGAACGTAAAAAGGCTGAATACCAAGAGAACCAATCTCTAGAGAACGATGGAATTTCCAACGATCCACAGAATCCTGCTCAGAGGCCGAAAACGACCCGGGCCAGTCCCGCCATCCAGCTCCCCATAAGCATTATATTTGATTGCAATTTTGACGACCTGATGATGGAGAATGAGATGAAGTCATTAGCAAGCCAGCTTACTAGATGTTACTCGGATAACAGGAATGCGCATTTGAGAGCTCATCTGGCTGTGGCTTCATTTGGTGGAAAACTGAAAGAGAGATTCGACAATGTCCTGGCAAAGCATTATGAGTCATGGAAGGGCATCAGGTTCTTTGCAGAGGACTTCGTCGTAGTGGCAGAGAAAGCTAAGGAATGGATGAAAAAGGAAGACGGCGGAAGGCTTGCTGGAACTCTTGAAGAGAGGAATGGTTCAAAATCGGCAGACAATAACACCGGACGTGATGGTGAAGTCGTGTACCTATCTAGTGAGAGCGATGTCACGTTGGAAGAGCTCAAGCCGTACGGGACATATATCATCGGAGGCCTTGTTGACAAGAATCGCCACAAGGGCATTTGCTACAAACGCGCAACGGGCCGCGGAGTAAGGACGGCCAAATTACCAATTGGTGACTTTTTAGAAATGAACAGTCGATCCGTGCTGGCTACGAACCATGTTTCGGAAATCATGCTCAAGTGGTTAGAACTGGGCGATTGGGGTGAAGCATTCATCCAGGTCATACCCAAACGGAAAGGAGGCAAACTCAGGGGCGCAGGGAGTACAGTTAGCGACATCCAGAACAAAGGCTCTCTTGAAGGTGATCGAGAGACGGATAGCGACAATGAAGATAACGGAGGTGGAGTGTCTCTACTGGAGTACAACGAATATGAAGTGCCGAGCGCCAGCAAACATGATGAATTTAACATTCCCCAAGAATCCAGTTCTGTCTCAAACAACGGAGACAGTTGAATGAATGAGTTTATTATTGGAGGATGTTTAAACCCTTAGGGCCAAAAGTAGAATCCCAATTTTGAAGAGGTATCACTGCTCGTAGGATATGACCTTGTTAGCATTGTGTTGACATTACTTGGAAATGCACCGTCAACTGTCATCAACATTTGCTTGGTGGTCTGCCAATGCATGTTAAGCATAACAACTTAACATAGCATTTTGTGATAGACATAGTTAAAACTTAATCAAGTGGAGTAAGATAAGCAAGGAGAGCGTTGCAGCATGGCGAATATGATATCTGAAATCTGAAATATATGCGTGTTACCGTAGACCTAGATAGCTCTCAAACGGCTACTTGCTTACTTGGTCTTCCTCCCCAAACATTTCGTGATGGAGAAAAAGCACTCTATAATTAATTAGTGGCGATTTAAGCTCAGCTGGCTTGAGCCACAATCTGGGGAAGCGCACCGGGTTAGCGCCGCGTCGTGGCGGAATCACTCCATCAAGTTTTGTAGTGACACACCCTAACATCCGCCTTGATCGCCCCCGAGAACTCTCCGGTCTCAGATCCATACTCGAATCTCCCAGATACATCATCTTTGCCACAATATCGAACCTTTCATGCCGACCACTGCAGATTCCCACTCATCTCTTTCCTCCTCTGCTCCGCCCACCTCCAAATCCTCGTCCTCGTCCTCTTACTTTGTATACCCCGTCGCATACGCGGTATCTGGACTTCTACGCCGGTTGTCTGCTGATCCTGAACCTTCCAAGGGTTCCTCTTCTGATAGTCAGAGTCTGAGCCAGAGTGTAGACAGCATGGACAGTGTCTACACTCCTCCACGCCGGCATGCCTCGCCATTTCAGCCTCCTCCGCTCACCCCACTCACCCTTAATGGATATAAATCTAGCACTCCTCAGTCCGCCAAGCTATTAACCAGAGCTCTCGCTGAGGAAATTAGGCTGCTCGTTCCGCCGCGATTGCAGCTTGTTGATGAGTGGAATTTGGCATACAGTTTGGAGCAAAATGGCGTGAGCCTAGCAACATTATACGACAAGTCTGATGACTATAGGGGGAAGAGAGGTGGTTTTGTACTTGTTATTCGCGATGGAAATGGAGGGGTAACAGATTCCTAGTCTCACGTCCGATTTAGCACCATTGACCTAACATTCCTTCTCTAGGTTTTTGGAGCATATCTTAGCGATGCGCCGCATCCAGCACCGCACTTTTACGGTACTGGCGAGTGTTTTCTATGGCGTGCCCACACACTGCCATCTATTCCGACCCTCTCTTCACTTCCGCTTCCTCCTAGCGCCGACACAACAGATGCACAACGGATGACGACTCTTGCACATACCAAGAACTCAAACTCTTTAAGTCCTCCAATTTCGGAACAAGGAAGTCGAAGTGGCACAACTACACCGGAAGGGATACGCTTCAAAGCGTTTCCCTATAGTGGTGTAAACGATTATATGATATTTTGCGAGCAGGGATATCTGAGCGTAGGGGGAGGGTAAGCTAGCCAAACATTATTCTAAGAGTCCCGCTAACAAGACCTGCAGAGACGGTCACTATGGATTATGGCTTGATGACAACCTAGATAAAGGGGTATCCAACCCATGTCCAACTTTTGGCAATGAACCCTTGAGTGACGAGGGAATTAAATTCGAAGTCCTCGGCGTTGAGCTCTGGTATATTGGCGCATGATCCCCAGAAAAGGTCTACTTGCTTTAGTCGAGAGGATAACAACCCGAAAGCAAAATCAACGGAGGCGCAGTGGCGTTCTTTAGTTTGGGTATACTTTCTGTTTTGGAGTCACCAGGCGCAGTTACTGATCTCTACTAATTATCGCAGGGATGGTTAGGGTATCTAGGGAATAGGTCTTTTGGTCTAAGTTGAAATGCGCAGGACGCATAAAAGCGCTGAATTCGGATGGGTTGCCCCCGGGTACCTATCCCACCATTCACGATCTACGTCATGAATTTAGGTTTTATAGTTTCAGTCGTCCGACACGTTTCAAGTTTCAAATGTAACAGCAGGCTTTCGAAGGTTTCGCACTTTTGTTCCTTGGTGTCGTTTATCTACAGAAGGGACCGATTTAGTAGACAGCTCTATCAAGGACAACTTCATAGCTTCATCACAAATTTTCTGCCTCTTATCTGAAGCTCAGCGTCGCTACACATATAACTGTCGCTCTTTCCTTTTTATTCTTACTTTTGCATTCAATGGCTCCTACTGGCTCAAAACATGCTACGGCTCTGGTTTTCCGCTCAATGCGGAGTGAACGTGGGGAGACTTTCCCTCCGCATCCCCACATGAACTTACCATCTCACCCTAGCAAGGCTAACCATACCCTATTTGTATTTCAACATTATTTATCGCTGTTACGGCTCGGCATTTCAAGATCAGACCAGTTTTAACATAATCGTATTTCACTCATAGTGAACATATCAACAACAGTATACAGCTGCAAAGCTTAATAGTGCCTAATTACCCTAAATAAAAACACCTTCAAAGATGACGTCTTTTCTCAAGGTTGCTCTCATAACCGGTGGCAGTAAGATATAACCTTGGATCTTAATTTACTACTTCCAAGTTTACAACTCACTTAGACTGCACAATATCTCGGCAGGCAATGTCCTTTGAGAACACTAGTTTTCTTAAGCAGCAAAGTAGAATGACCTTCAATTGATAGCCTCTGGCATGGGCCTAGCCGTTGCGCAGCCTTTTAGCATCGAGGGGCGACTGACACACCCATCTAGTAGACCCCAACGCCGAGCGTGGCGCCGCAGCCGCATGTTCCATCGGATCATCAGCATCCTTTCACCAAACCAATATCGCCTCTTACGATTCTCTAGCCTCAGCATCCGAACTCAGAAACGAATCAACTTTGTCCTTGCAAACGCAGGCATCGCAGAGCACGCCAACTTCTACGCTGCACACGACACCGACCCATTACCACGAAGTTGCAGGCCTCGATCCGATAGTGGATATTGACCTCAAGTCTGTCGTTAGCGCGAACTATCTTGCACCCCACTATTTCTGTAAGTCTCCAGATGCGAAGGATAAGTACCTCGTCATGACCGAGAGCTGCGGGGGCCTTTATACCAGCTATTACTCGCCGATATACACAGCAACGAAGCACGGGTTCATCGGGCTCATGCGCTGCATTCCACGGTATTTCTGGTTCCAGAACAAGATCAGAGTCAATGCTATCTGTCCTGGCGTGGTAAAGGCGAATTTGCTGGACGTGAAGGAGTGGGCGAATTTCCTGGAAGAGTACTTCACGCCTGTCGAGAAGATTGTGGGTTATTATGCTGGTTGACGGTAAAGACGAGAAGGTGGAGGTGAAAGGCTAGCTTTGGGGGAAGGCTGTTGAAGTTAGTGGGCTGGACCACTATTATAGAGATCAATTGGAGTACTGTGGCGAGGCAATGCGCGCTGTGATGGCCCGATATTGAGATGCTAGAGACTTGATAGTGGGGAAAGGCGTTTTCTATTCAGAAATGAGATCCTTCGCAATCCAAATGTCCTAATCTCACCACTCTCTAAAAATATTCAATTATTCCAATGCACAAAAAAATCAACTAAATCTAAGGCAGAGGGGCATTCTACGGGTGTATGACGCTGTTGGCCCAAAGTGGAACAATGATTCCAGAACTTTCACAACCAACCGAAACTTCAGGAATTCCCGACTATCCCAATAGTTTATAACTCCGGACACTAAATCATCCAATAATGTTACATAAAGATTACTGATCTGCGCAGGTCCGCGCCATTTTCCCATCAGCCCTACTGAGGCCATACTAAGCACTTCACACCTTCAAAACTATACGTCACGAGAATTAAGCACAAGCTTTGGACCTCAAAACCCCTATAAAACCAGGATTTCTTACAATCCGTGCCCCAGCGCCCGGCGCTGGCACCCATACTCGCACCATGCATCCGAACCGGGTCCTACGAGCATTGCGTAAGCAAACTTGCCCCTGTCGTACCACCCAAATGATCCTGCACGATACAGGGAGCGTATATTAATCCAGGGTTTCTTCACTCCACCAACTTCTCATGTTACCAACGACCCAGCTTCTAGAAGCCCGACCTATGTCTTCAATAGGAAATTATCTGCTTTACGAACAATCGCTAAAGTGAAAGCGCTGGTTGTACGAAGTGATCTGGTTAGATATGCTTGATGCGGGCGTCGTAATTGAGTCCTCGAGGCTAGGATACAAAAGCATAGGGTCCTCATAGCTTTCCTTTCTGTTAAGCCTTTCAATTTCCAAAATGTCACTTCCTTAAGTTCAGTGCTATTTGGATTTTCACAATGCGTGCTTTCTTGCTCTCATCCTTCGTCCTCTTCCTCTCTCTCCTCCCTTCCTCCCACTCCGCCCTCCACTACCCCACTGCGCTCCTCTCGCGTCTCGAACACCTCCTCGTCGACACTGACGGCGCCTTCCGATCCGGCTTCAAAGACGCTATCACGCCGTGCTCCAACTACGTATCCGGCTCGCAGCTCTTCGGCCGCCAGACCAGCTCGCAATGGCTGCGCGTCGCGTTCCACGACTTCGTAACAGCGCACGTCGACGAAGGGACCGGCGGCATCGACGCCTCAATCGGCTTCGAGACGCTGCGGTCTGAAGACTCCGGCAGCGCATTCAACGACAGCTTTGCGTTCTTCGCGTCCTACGTCGACGCCCGCACATCGAGTAAGAGATCCCTCATCCCCCCCATTTCCCACCTCCCTTTCCCACCTCCCGCTCCTTCTCTCCTCCCTCCGCCCACCCCACCTCCTCACGCTAACAAACCTCCCAGTGGCCGACCTCGTCGCCCTCTCCGTCGTCCTCAGCGTCGGCAACTGTGGCGGGCCGCAAGTCCCCCTGCGAGGCGGCCGCATCGACGCCACGACGGGCGGCGCCTTCGGCGTGCCGGAGCCGGAAACCAACCTGACAGAAACGCTCGCCGAGTTCGCGAGCGCGGGCTTCAACGCCGTCGACAGCATCGGGCTGACGGCGTGCGGGCACTCGCTGGGCCGTGTGCACCACGGCGGCTTCCCGCAAGTCGTGCCCGCGAGCGCCGTCACGGCCAACAATACGGCTGGCGGGATCGATCTGGATAGCACACCGGCGGAGTTCGATGCCGTGGTGGTGCGCGAGTATCTGGGGGGCTATGGACAGCGGGGGGGCCCGCTAGTTACGAGCGATAATGTGACGGTGAGGAGTGATTTGAGGCTGTACGAGAGCGATGGAAATGCGACGATGCGGGCGCTCGGGGCGAGTAAGGAGGGGTTTGCGGCGACGTGTAAGGGGCTGTTTGAGCGAATGATCAATACAGTGCCGAAGGAGGTGGTGCTGAGTGCGGTGGTGACGCCGCTGCGGGTGAAGCCTGTGAACGTCAGTTTTGATATCGATTTGTCGGGGGATCCGCTCGGAAGGCTGGTGTTTGGTGGGAGTATCAGAGTAAGTTCTTGCTCCTTTCTCTTGGGTTATAGGATTGAGTCTAGGTCTTCTTGAGTAGCTCTGATCAAAAGTGGCGCGTAGATTCTAAGGTCAGATGATGAGAGTGCTCCTGCTGCCATCCACTATTCCGTCTCTGCCGGAAGTAACCACTACTCAGGAACCGCATCTGCCCTATCTGAGACCGGCAGCAATATCTGGGGCAACACGACTTTCTATCCCTTCTCGGTAACCGTTCCGACCAACAGTAGCCCCCCGTCTGCTCTCACCATCTCCGGTTCAGGTATTCCTTCCACGACCTTCAAACTGCAATCGACAGCATTCCTCATCCCGTCCTTGACCTCGGCTACCAACAATGATCTGACGATTTCTGCGGCGGTGCTGAAAGGATATGCTAAGGGAGTTGTGGCCGTCTCGGCCCAGATCGCTTCGCCTATACCGCAGCAAGGCACGCTTGCGCCCGCTATTACCTCTCAGAGTGTTGATCTAGTCTACTCAAAAAGTGTAGGAAACTACGATATTTATTCCGTGGCTTTGGCAAGTGATGCAGCAGCGGATTTGTCGAAGACGAGCGTGGATATAACAGCAGAATTTAAGCGTGGTAGCAAGGTTGTGGATGAATACAATCTGCTAACGTTTCTGAGCTGATTGCATATCCTATACGTTGTTCCTTTTGAAGGCTGGTAGGAAACTTAGAAAATCAAAGCATTTGAAAAGGACTTGGAAAATACCTTATTAAAGAAAAAACGCGAGGAAAACTTCATTCAGACATATTAAAAGCTTATATCAGTATTTTTCTATGACAGTCCCCGCGTACTCGCATAATATACCCCTAATTGTTATGGCACTAGCAGAAAATGGCGGATTGCGGAAGATTATGGCAGATTATGGCAAAGAACAGCAGGCAGGTGTGATCACGTGACTAGAGGATTGTATAAAACTTCGAGCGGCGCTTCTATTCTTCTCCTTTCCTTTCTCGTTGATAGACAATCCAATTATATAGGCTTGCGCGTCCTTCCTGCCGTACTAGTGCCTCGATTGACTAAGTCGTTTACACTAATGGCTCGAATACGCTAAAATCGGCAGTACAAGTCACTTAGATAGATATATAGAAGCTTAATAAGTATTTTAATAAAATAAAGGCTAAGGGCTTATACTACTTTATTATAATTGTCCTCTATCCCTTTCTTAAACTCGCCTACTTTCACCATAAGTAGAGATAGTAGCTAGAGTGGTAGAAGTACGCTAAGAGTTATATATAAGTAATATTTAATGACTTTATTAATAAGTAGGTAAGGAAGATAAGGAGGGAGTTAAACTACAATATAAAAAGGTTTCTTATATATTTAGCGACGATTTAGGCGATATATATTTATAATCTCTACTAGTTAATAAGAACCTTACTTCTTTACGCTTGTAGAAACGAATTAAGCTAATTAAGATTTATAATAAAAATAATAGTAAGGTAAACGACGTTATTCTGATCCTCTTAACTAGTAGTTTGTTACTAGCTAAATCCTTTATCTAACCCTCGCTAAGATTAGTCTAGATTTATTCTCTATACTAGTAATAAGCTCTATATATAAGTAAGCTTTTAGTTAAGCTAAGAAAATTATTACTAATAAGCGCAATAGGCTTTTAGCCGATATAGTTAAAGTAGATTAATATTAAAAATAGTAGCCACTTAAAGGCCTCCTACTAAACAGCTTAATTAACTATATTAACTCTAACAGAGCCTTAACTATGCGTTAGTTGACGAATTTAAATACCGAATATACTAGTTATAGCTTAGATATAGTGGTAAAAACACTAGATAAAAGAGGTACGTTTACTAGAGCCCCTTATCCAATAGAATCTAACTTTAAAATAGAGCCTATAGAGCCTATAGAGCCTATAGAGCCTACTTAACCACCTAACCTAAATCCATACTATCAATATTCCTACTAACTTTTTCAAAGCCTGCACGGCGCGCCAACTGAATCCAACAATGTCCGAATGCTATATAAGGTTAAGTAAGGTAGATTTAAGATCGGGCAACGTCAGTATTTGTACATATAGAGGTGCTATCAAAAAGATATAATTTAGCTCTAACTCTACTGGATCTACACAAACTACCCGATTTGGATAAGCGCGCTGGCAGTTGTGCAGTCAGCGTACATGTACCCAGCGAGCGGACAGTGAGCGATTCAATTAGTACTGTCAGTCAGCGAAGCTCGCTAGAAGCCACACTGATCCTTCCCCCTGTGCTTGCTGCGAATATAGAAAGGACAGTTAACTCCCTACGATCTCGTGTACGGTCTCAGCCCCACCTCTCAATGGCAGTAAACCACCAATCCAACCTAAGCACACAAGTAGATGGTACGCACCTGCCACCCATCAATCGTATACAACACCCTACCATCGTCCTTGTGCACCGTGAAGTTTTGAAAGTTATTATGTGAGGTGCCGACCGCCGTGCCGACGGCTTGGTTGAAAGCATTAGCGTTGACACTGCAGGTGAAGGTGTTACCATCTTTGAAAGTGCCTGTTAAAAGTATCAGCACGACATCTATTTCGTAAGTGTCAAGATTAATAAATTACCAGTCAGAGTATTCCCCTCCCAAGTGACATTCCCGTCAGTCTTGAGATCTATATACGCGTCTGGCTGGCGGCCGGTGTTGGAACTGTCGATGTTTGCGTAGTACGCAAGGCCGCTGGAGCGTTGGACGGCCTTGGTGGAGTTGACGAGGTAGACGCCATTGCCGCCTGAAGCAGGAGTGGGGGGAGTACCGTCGCCCCAAGCTGATTGTCCTCCTGCGTTGCCGGGGGGAGAATAACGACCGACAGCGTAGAAAGTTCCGCTAGCGGCTTGAGCGACTGCCATGCCGAATGATGTTGTGGAGGGCCAGATCATCTACAGATAGTTAATCGGACAGAACGTAAGTTACTCTCTCAGCCTTCCCTTTTTTCTGCCTTCTGGAACCTCGAGTATTGCTAGTGGATGAGTGAGGATTAAGAACCTGCGTATAATGACCCCAGGCCTCGACATCCCCTTCCCCGATTTTCTCTCCGTTATATTTGGCTTTCTCATTCGCCCACTGCACCGCAGCGGAATTGAGACTAGCTGTCACGGAAGTCCCACCGTACCAGGAAAGGTTCTCACCCTCGTTGGGCCGTGATTCGTTGGGGCTGTGTTCTGGGTCATCTATGCTGGCGAGATGGTTGGCCCAATTAGCGGCGTCGTTGGCCAGGTTGTCATCCCAGTTGAGGTCGGGCCGGATGTTCCCGTGGTTCGCATTGGCATCTTGACGCGCTGAAGGGGGATGGTTAGCTGGTTATTTCGACCGGAATCAATGGAAGTAAGTGGCTCACCGTTGTTGTGCGTGGTGATGGCTTGGTCTCGGTCTGACATATTGTTATCGTATTGCGTACGGACTGAGGCTTTAGAGACTAAGGATAGTGTAAGGGGCCGCGGATGAAGGGCTCTGGAATTGAGTCTGTGAAGGGAGGGAGTATAGTGTGTTCGAATGGTAAAGAGCGATTATGAATGAGCGAGAGGGAGCAGTTTATATACACCATATTTTGAGTCATTCATCCAACCACAACGCTATTTGCTTCCAGTGACTTTAAGAGGTGCCTGGTGTTGGTCCTGTCAGTATTCCAAATGTACGCACAATAGCGGTGTGCACCCATCCATTAAAGCGACCGCACATTTCGGACTCGCCGCCAAGCTAAATGAAAAGAGAGAAACTACAGCATCCTGGCGCATCCCGTGGTTAGCGTGTTTTGTCAACTTTCTCCTAAACAGCAAAAATACCAAAATTTCCCCTACAAAAAGGCCGTGCGGGAGTGACTGCGCTAACCACCGGAATTGAAGAGATGCTGTACTGTGATCAGCTGTTGAAAGCCACATCGATGACGGCATTAATAAATGCGCCAAGCTGAATAATATCAACTGAGAATGGCCATACAAAATGGTAGGTTGTATTTCATCGTGATAAACAGATATAGAGCTGGAATGGACGAAAGATGTAGAATGGCTGACTTAGCGGTGTGTTAAGGGCAGGAGTAGTGTTTTGGGATTATACGAGGAATTTTAATTTTCGCTTACCGCCAGGCTTTTTTTTTATAGAGCTGTAATAAAGGGACTGATGTGTAAAAGGAATATGGTTGAACTGATAATGAAAGTGTCTAGTTCCGTCCTTTAGAACCCCCTTGGGAAGGCGAACTCAATAGTGATGCTAGCTCGGGATGTCCCATCATTAGGTGTGAATTCGACCGGAGCGTCTCCGGGCACATTCATCCCACACATTCGTGATTAGTAAGCGATTAGTAAGCCCACACAGGCCACTATCGCCAACTTAAATTCCGATTTGAATAACAAAGCACTATTTACACGTGTAATACTCCAATATTCAGCCGTCTATTTCAACAGGGTCCTTTCCCTTTTTATCACCACGCGTGCGCTTGGCCTTGGGGGACCTAATAGCAAGTGCGCTAGCTTTATAAACCTTATACACGTCTACAGAAGCTCCCTGTCGCCATCGCTTTAATTTCAACAGAATGACAACCTCTTTTACCTCAGGATTAATAACCTCTTTTGGCTTAGGATCACTAGAACCCTTATCAGTATCACTTAAGATTGATATAAAATTACTATAAGCCAATTGAGTATAGGTCCTTTAAGCTCTAGTACACACCACTCTACCAGATTGATAGAGTAGGAGAGGTGGCGGCTCTTAATAGTTGCTAGGTACTAAATAGGTCGTAATAGGCTCCTTCTCATCAATATTTTAGTAAGGATCGCCCAATATAGTACTATGGAGTACCTCCATGTTATCAAGCCATAAGTCGTTATCATTGTCCTCCCCTACTTCTAAAATAACCACCTTATCCTCTAACCCCCCTAAATCTTCATCATACAGCACTAACGGCTCGTTAAACAGTGGCTCCTCATCCTCCTTAATATCCTTATCCACTTCATCAGCCGGTTCTTTGTTTTGGATCAGAAATTAGCTAAGATTTACGCTGCTGCTCAGTTAAGCAAGTATAAGTTGACTTCTAGACTCTACCTACTCCTTCTACTTCTGGGCCTCCTCTTGCCTTTCCTTTTAGAGCTCTTGCACAGCAATATTAGCAGCACGTTTAGCAATCTCAGCACTTGTTTTACCCCGCTAGTTAGCCTTACCGTACTTCTTTTTAGGTGGTGGCTGCTAGTGAGCCTTTAGAGGAACCTCAAATGGAGCGCCCTTAGGTAGTAATCGAAGCTCTATCTATCTAGTTAAAATAGCCACTTAGGCCACCTTAAAGTCTTCAAATTTATTAGCAAGCTCGCTCATTTCTTTAGTAGGAAGGTCCTTGATAATATTAAGGAGGCAAAAAACTAATAGCCAGATCCTAGTAAGAGCCTTTAGGTACCCTAGCAGTAGGTCACCCTAGAATGCCATATCTTTAATATATCGTGGCTACCAATCTAGAGCGGCAATCAGCTTCGTTATAATACACTAGCAAGGGTGGATTAAAGCTGGTAATATAGGAAGCTTCTGCATTAAGCACCAAATAAGTATATAGCGATAGGGGAGGCTATATTGATAGGGGTCCTTGTAGTCGCAGTCATCCTGCTTTCACTCCTAATTGGCCCACTTCTGCTTTTCCTCATTCGTTAAAGCTCTTGCGCTACGTATGGAATTAAAGATTCGCTTAAGCGCATAGTAAGTCACTATACTGTTAATTTGCGTGAAGTAGTGCTGAAAAAGATCTAGGGTGATAATTTGGGGGAGAGACATTTTGGATATATATTCGGATTTGATTAACTCCTTACATAATATCAAAATCCACTTCTTTAGCTTAATTATGGTATCCTTAAGGCTTAATTAATAATTAGTAAAGCATTTTAATCCTCTATTAATACCCTCGCCTTATTAGCTTGCTACTGTACCTAAATTTGGAAGGTATCTAGTAAGGGAGTAAATAGTTAAGGAAAAGTCGACGTTAAAATAAGGTTTTTAAGCTAGGGAACAGAATGTCACCACAAGATATTTGGATAAGCTTTACTATAGGCCGGCCTATAGTAAAGCTCATCTAAATACCTTATGGCGACATTCTGTTCCCCAGCTTACTAAAACTTACCTAATATAATAGGTAATCATCTAGCTCTCCTTTTTAACGTATATAGTCTAAAACCACACCTTATTGTATAGGTATAGCTTATCCAGGACTGCCTTTTGATTGGCTTTAAGCTCTGCTATCGTTTCAGATTTTAGGTAGGGCCAAAATAGTTCCTTTACTACCTTCCTTTCTTCCGCTAAGTAGCCATATGGCCTTTTGGCCTTTGTCTAGATCCCCTTATTAATCCGCTTCTTTATTGCCTTTATGGCGTGCCACTGGCAGTACTAGAGAATAACTGCAATTAACTGCCCTACTAATAAGGCAGCTGCAAGGCCCTTACCAAAATCGGTAATAATAACTTTAGGTGGCCGTTTCCAAAGTTTCTGCTAAGCAGACTCTAGTAAAAAGGTCTAATCTGGCTAAGACTCGCTTTTAATAAACGATTATATTGCTAGAAAAGAGGACCCTATATTAGTAACACCAGTGATAATAGCCAATAAGAGCTTAAATCGATTGGTATTAAATATAGCATCCATTTAGCAGCCAAAGTTAGTAATAAACCTTTATGCCAAATCTACTTAGATAGGAAGCCAGAATACTAGCTGCTAGAAACTCCGGGCAATTAAACAACCTAATTCTAGATTAATTATATAGGTATATTAAGACCGGTACTCAAATCTATACTAGTAGAGAAGCAGCTTAAGCGCGCCAAGCGCTCGCGGCTAGCCCTTAGCTCCACTAGGAAGGCCGCTTAACAATTACGTTAAGCTATAGTATTTCTTCTTACTTATATGTAACTCTCGGGCAGAAAGCTAACGCTGTATAGTAAGATAGGTCTCCTGAGTTACCCTAAGAGCGTAGGCTTCTGCGGCTGCCTCTTTGGCCTCTAGTAGTCGATCCTGGTGGCCAATATATGCGAGGGGATTCGCGACGAAGTCGTATTCTAGAGCCTCTGGAGTATCTAGATTAGAGTACTTGGTACGCGTAATAATCGCTACCCATCCTTTAATATTACCTACATGGCCAGGAAGCTTCTTCTAGGCCACCCAAATACACTAGCCGCAGTTCTTTTAGTGTACCTTAGTAGCCTCTCGCTACCGGTTGCTATTTTTACCGCAGAAGTTGTCTAACTTGCGGTAATTCCGGGTATACTTACTATAGTGTTTACAGCCAAAGACACGGTGCGGCCATAGAGTGGTTTCATCGCCTAAGGATAGTGTAACAATAAAGAAGCCTTTGCTAAAGGCGTAGTCCTAGTATCGATTAAACGCGGCGTTAGGATCCTTAAAGGTCTCACCATTATATAGCTCTAAAAGGTGGTGGGCGGGCATAGAGTCAACCACCTTTTTTACTACTGGAGCCAGGTCCGGGTGCAAATGGTAGTTTAGCTGCCACTCTAGACGTTAAATCTTAACTTCTGGCGATGGCGATTAAAGCCATAGCGGAAGAGGATCATTTATATCATATACCGAAGGAGCAGAAGCAGTACAACATTTATAACCACTGGGAGTTAGAGTTCTAGGAGGGGGTAGAGGAGAGAACAACTCCTACACAGAGGCCTGCGCCAAGCTCTCTACACCTGCATACTATGGCCGGCGAAGCCAAGATGGGGTTGACGGAGCCTAAGAAACCTTATATTAAGCAGCTAGAGCAACCTGGTAAAGGGGTGGTAGGGTATTAAGGACTTCAATAGGGTTGCTCTGGCGATCACTAGGTTTTCGTACCAAAGCAGCGGAGGCAGTATAGGCAGTATAGGCAGTATAGGCTACAAGGCAACGCTGCAGGAGCTTATCAAGATTAGGAAGAGTCGAATTAATATTAAACAAAGAGCTATCGGCCATGCTATATAGTAGGAAGTTGATATAGGCTTTGCAAGGTATAGATTTGGAGCGACTTTGTAGTAGAAAACTTCCAGAACTTGCTATCAAAGTCGTCCAACTTTGGCGTTATATCTTAAACCTAGCACTAATGTTTACTTTATAAGCTGTTTAGGGCTTTTAGTCTATATAATAAGCTATCAATTCCGCACCCCAAACTAGTCTATTTACCACGTAGTTGCATAGATATTCTATAATATAAATTGCGGTGAGGACATGCTTTTTTGAAGTTCTTCAGCCACCCCGATAGCGGCCCGTGCGGGACTTAGTAAGCGCTTACTAA